>BS_KBA_SWE02_21mDRAFT_10001065_pt1 | contig 10423 bp, 9 predicted proteins | sample BalSeasSWE02_21m_FD_9196 | JGI IMG/M metagenome (IMG submission 9196)
CATTGCTCATACGGATATCATTGGTGGAGGGCAAGTTGCTACTATAGAATTTGATGCCCCGGAGGTAGGTACTTATGAGTTCTTATGCAGTTTCCCTGCACATTATGCCATGATGCGTGGTCTTTTTATTGTTGAATAATAAGCACAATGCATATTATTCTAATTTCCAACCTTCTCTGTAAGTTCGTTTCACGAATTGATTGGCAGGTTCAAAATTGGTTATTTTCATATTTGCCCCATCCCAAAGTAATTTTTTGCGACCTGGGTATTCAAAACTATTACCGCTTTTTTCTCTTAAGTTATAACTTCTAATAGCTAAATTTCCCATTAAAATAGATTCTGTAAGCGGGCCAGCAAAATCAAAAGAGGAAGTTAATTGCGTGTGCTTTTCACTGCCATAACCCTCTTTACATGCTTCAACCCATTTTGCAGGATGACCGTTTTCAGGCAATGAACTGGTGTCGTCGTCATCTTCAAAAGCTGCATTTATAATGTCTCCAGAATTAAGATATATTTTAGGGTTTAAACCATAAGTTCCGCAAGTCATAATGCCTTTGTCTCCCACCATAATCACTCCATTAGAACTATTTTCATCACCAATAGGGTGGTCTGCTGGAATCAATTCTGGATGAAACGGACGTAAACCTCCGTCGGTCCAGTTTAGTTTTACTTCAGAAGGGTTTTTTTCAGTTGCTGCAAATTTTAACTGAGTTCTGGATGAAGGAGGGCAAGATTCAGGATAATAATCTGGTGTCCAGTCTTGAGTGAATATAGACCCCACACTACTTTCCACTTCGGTTGGATACCCTAATCCTAAAACTCTGTATGGCGGATCCATCAAATGACATCCCATATCACCAAGAGCTCCTGTTCCAAAATTCCACCAGCCACGCCATTTAAACGGATGGTACAATGGATGATAATCAACCCATTCTGCCGGGCCTACCCAGGTATCCCAATCTAATCCATTCAAAATAGTTGGTTTGTCAGTCGGCGTTTTAATGCCTTGAGGCCAAACAGGCCTATTAGTCCATACTTCAACTTGATTTACAGTACCTATCATGCCCGAATTAAACCAGTTAATCATGGTTTGAACACCTTGGCCTGATGCTCCTTGGTTACCCATTTGGGTGACTATTTGGTATTTGTTGGCCGCTTCAGTGAGCACTCGCGCCTCATGAATATTGTGAGTTAACGGTTTTTGAACGTAAACATGTTTATTTAATTGCATGGCGGCCAAAGTAATAACGGCATGCGTGTGGTCAGGGGTTGATACAGTTATGGCGTCTATATCTTTCATCTCGTCCAAAAGAATTCTATAATCTTTAAACTTTTTGGCATTTGGAAAAAATGAAAAAGCTCTGCTGGCACTATTCCAGTCCACATCACAAATAGCAGCAATATTTGAAGCTCCATTATTGTAAACATTCATAGCATCACTATATCCTTTACCTCCAGCCCCAATAATAGCTATATTTAATTTATCACTTGGAGGAATGAATCCTTTACCCATGACGTGTCTTGGTATGATTGAAATTCCAAGGGCTGTGAGTGTCGATTTTTTGATAAAAGATCGTCTGCTTGTTGGGTTGTTAGTTTTCATTTACAAAGGGATTAAGATGTTGTTATGGCTCTAATTCTAATATTTCAATATTTTTAAATTCTATAGGATGACTTTCGCTTTGCAATGATATATAGCCCATTTTAACAGGGGTACCTTCTTTAAAAGTAGTGTTATAATCGCCTCCAAATACAGGTTTGGAATATGAAATAGCTTCTTTTCCATTAATGATATGTTTAATTAGAGAATCATTATGTACTTCAACTTCTACATTGATCCACTCTTCACCATAAAAAGTTGGAGATGAAGAAGGAATGCAATGTTCGGTTAATTTTTGGTTATGCATGGTCACATGCATTCCTGGGGTACATAGATTTCCTGTTGGGCGCTCAATATCTTTATCAATCCCACCCAAAAGCTGTACTTCTAATGAAACAGGAAATGACTGATTTAATTCCATGCTTTGAGGTGATTGAGAGTGAATCATAATGCCGCTATTTTTCGTTGCCCAATCTTGTCCGCCTTTAGCTTGCTTTCCAATGAATCTATATTGTAGTTTTAAAATATAATTAGAGAAAGGCTTTTCATAAAAAATATGACCAAATGACTCCCCAAAATCTTCATAACCATCATAGGAAACTTTTAACAGGCTGTCTTCAACTCTAAAGGTGTTATGAATGTTTTCACCAAGAGGATACCCTTTAATTTTAACTACCCATCCAGTTAAATCTTTACCATTAAATAATTGAATCCAATTTTTTGTGTCATTCTTTTGGCCAAAGCTTAAAAGCGGGAAACATAAAACAAAAACTAGTAATTTTTGGATAAGACGCATCAATTGAATTTTTTTTGAATTTTTATTTTAATGACCATGATTTTCCTCCCGTTAATTCTTGCAAATCACCACAATAATATGCTGCAGGTATTGGGTCATATTTTAAAACACGTTCACCTATCTCTTCTGTAGTAACATAAGCCATAATAGTAATACCCTTTAAACTATTTAAAAATTCAGATTTGGTTAATTCTAAGGATTCTGGATTAGCAGCTCTTTCTTTATCTATCTCACCTTTCACTAACATATGTTGATCTAAAAGGGACTTGTAATTGTCTTCAGTAAGTTTTTCAACAGACTCTATTCCATCTTGCTTTAATATTGAAAGCATAGTCTTAAATCCGTTTTTTACCTGATATTGTTGTTCGTCTTCTAGAACCTCGTTGATATATTTATCAATAAATTGAGGCACATTCATTTCAGTTGCAGATGGTAACTCCGTTTTCGGTAAAATGACATCCACAAGCTTAGTTAAAACAATACCTTCTTCAGAACTTAAAAAATCAGGAACCCATGTTTTAACATCACTTGTACAGCTTTGTAACATGCTTAAAATGGTAGGAGTTGCCAACAGATATCCCGTTGCAAAACCCATGTTCTTTAATACGTCTCTTCTGTTCATGGTGAAAAAATTATAAGTTATTTGATTTTAATTGTTCTGCAGCATGATTAGCGGCTCTTGCTGTAAAGGCCATATATGTTAAAGACGGGTTTTGGCATCCTGCTGAAGTCATAAACGAGCCGTCTGTTACATATACATTGGGACAAGCATGTATTTGATTAAATTCATTTAAAACAGAAGTTTTAGGATCTCTACCCATGCGTGCAGTTCCCATTTCATGTATGCCTAATCCCATGGCTCTGTTATGGACTTCATCATATCCTTCAACATCTTTAAAGCCAGCTGCTTTTAGCATCTGAACTGCTTGTTCTCGCATATCTATGCGCATAGCTAGTTCATTTTCTCCAAAATCAGCATCAAAAGTTACTGTTGGTAATCCCCATTCGTCAAGTTTTTCGTAATCAAGATACATTCTGTTGCTATGATCTGGAAGTGTTTCACCAAATCCTGTTAAGGTTATATTCCATTCGCCTGGTTTTAAAATAGCTTCTTTTAATTGCGGACCATATTTTAATTCAGCAACTAATTCTGAAATACTTTCTCTTGTGGCTCCACCCTGGTAGCCATAACCTCTTTTAAAATCTTTAGTGTCTGTTTTACCTCCTAGATTTCTAAATCTTGGAATATAAACACCGTTAGCTCTTCTTCCTTTGGTGTATTTATCTTCAAAACCATCTATTTTTGCACTTGCTCCAACTTTAAAATGATGGTCCATTATGTTGTGGCCCAATTCTCCACTATCATTGCCTAGACCATTAGGAAAACGTTCTGATTTTGATTGCAATAATATAGAAGCAGATGCTATTGTTGAAGCACACATGAAAATTACTTTTGCATTATAAATTGTTGTTTCTTTAGTTTCAGCATCAATCACCTTAACACCAGTTGCTTTTTTTATAACATCATCATAAATAACCTCATGCACAATGGAATTTGGTTTTAATGTCATATTCCCAGTAGCTTCAGCAGTTGGAAGTGTAGATGAATTACTGCTAAAATAGGCTCCAAATGGGCAGCCTCTAGCACATCTGTTTCTGTATTGACAAGTACTTCTTCCCATTCCAGGTTTTGTTCCCTCGGTAATATGTGCTGTTCTTCCAATAGTCAATAGTCTGCCATCATCAAAACTATCAGCAATTTTAGTTTTTAAAAGTTCTTCAACGCAATTAAGATTCATTGGTTTTAATAACTTCTGATCAGGGAGTTGTTTCAGTCCTAAATTCTCCCCGCTCACGCCAATAAACTCTTCTACTTTATCATACCAAGGTTCAATATCTTTATAGCGCACGGGCCAATCAACAGCGATGCCATCATTTTTATTAGCTTCAAAATCGATATCACTAAGGCGGTAACTTTGTCTGCCCCACATTAATGAGCGTCCTCCTACATGATAACCACGTATCCAATCAAATCGTCTGTCTTCATTATAAGGATGTTTGATGTCGTCAACAAAAAAATGCTGTCTGTCTTCTTTAGTTGCACCTCCGTCTCTAGCTTGTTTAAATTTTCTCTCTCTGGTTTCTCTTTTTGAATCACCTCCATTCGGAAAATCCCAGGGATCCATGTTGGCAGTAGGATAATCCTCAATGTGTTTTACCATTCTACCACGTTCCAAAACAAGTGTTTTCAATCCATTCTCACAAAGTTCTTTGGCTGCCCAACCGCCTGAAATACCAGTACCTACAACGATTGCGTCATACTCTTCCTCTGAAACTTTAAATTTGCTATTAATCATTTAAATGTGAATTTTATTGTTAATTTGATAATAATATAGGTGTAAAATTATACTTATCTCGCCAAATTAAGTATTTTGCATATCAATCATGTTTAATTTTTTTCAGTGAAGATAAATATACAAAAAATAGCCCCTTTTGAAGCAGATGGAATTGTTTATCAAGCGGACACTTGTTTGCCTTTAATAGATGCAGTAAAAAGGAAAAAATTAAAATTTAAGGCGCTTGCCAGATATACCTACCCTGGAGACAGGTTAACCGATGATACTTTAGGACTTAATAGTATTGGGTACTGGGATGCTAATGAACCTCAGGACTGGGGTTTGGACTGGCATAGAAATGAAGGTATTGAAATTCATTTTTTGGAATCTGGAACCATGCCTTATGCTCAGCAGAATAAAGAAATGAATCTATTGCCAAACTACCTTACTATTACAAGACCATGGGAGGCTCATAAAGTGGGGAGTCCTTCTATAGGAATGGGTAAGTTTTATTGGGTTATTTTAGATCTTGACGTGAGAAGACCGCATCAAAATTGGGTATGGCCGGACTGGATCATGCTAGCGCCAAAAGATCTTGAAAGGCTAACCATTATTTTAAGGCAAAATGAAAAAATTATTTGGAAAGCTGATAAACGAATCAGAGACTGTTTTCAGCGTATTGGAAAGGCAGTAGATACGGATGTTGAAGGAAGTAATTCTTCTAAAATAAGGTTATTAATAAATTATTTATTGATACTGCTTTTAGATTTATTAGTTGAAGAAGAAGTTGAGTTGAATGAACAACTAACGGATAGTTCCAGAAGTGTGAGATTGTTTTTAAGCGAACTGGATAATAATTTGTCAGAAGCTTGGACTATTGAAGACATGGCTAAATCTGCAGGTGTAGGATTGACAAGATTCACTCATCATTGTAAACAGCTAACTAATTTAACGCCTATGCGTTATTTAATGATGAAGCGTATTGAGTTATCAAAAGAAATCTTAATTAAAAAAGAATTTCTTACAGTTTCAGAGGTGGCTTTTGCCTGTGGTTTTTCAACAAGTCAGTATTTTTCCACGGTTTTTAAAAAACAGGAAAAATGTACGCCAATAGAATTCAGACAAAAAAACCTGGTAAGCGTGTTATTAAATGATACCATTGTTTAAATCCTTTCACTGAATAAATATAAACAAGAATGGTAAATTGATTTTATAATTTTCAGTCTCTAAAATTTTTTAAACAAACTAATTGATGAAAACTAATAATATTTTTCTGAAACGATTTCAAATCATAATTTTACTTTTTTTACTGGTCTTTGTAGGTTGTATTAATGGCAAAAAGGAAGATAATAAGGAAATTACTACAGTTGAAATTGAAGAAGCTAAACCCTTTTTTGATTTGAGTTTAGCGGAATGGTCATTACATAAAAGATTTAATGAGGAAGGCGTTAGCCCTTTTGAATTCGCAAGAATAGCAGATTCTTTAGGCTTTACTACAATAGAATTTGTTTCTCAGCTTTATACAAATCAGATTAAAGAATTAGGATTTGAAACCGTAATAGATTCTCTTAAAAAAGAAAGCGAAAAATATGGATTAAAAAATAATTTGATAATGGTGGATCATGAAGGGGATCTAGCTGATGCAGATTTGACTATTAGAAATCAAGCTGTAGAAAACCACAAGAAATGGGTTGATGCCGCCCAAAAGTTAGGATGTCAAGCTGTTAGGGTAAATACCTTTGGTAATAATGATCCTGTGATTTGGGCTCATACTGTTGTTGATGGCTTAAAAAAATTGTCTGAATATGCTGCCACCAAAAACATAAATATTATTTGTGAAAATCATGGCTGGTTATCTTCAGATGTGCCTAAATTAATGGCTGCCTTAGATGCGGTGAATATGACTAATTGCGGCACACTGCCTGATTTTGGAAACTGGTGTATTAAGAGAACTGAAGATAAATTTGGAGGAACTTGTGTAGAATTATATCCAGATAAATATGAAGGAGTGAAACTCATGTTGCCAAAAGCGAAAGGAGTAAGTGCCAAGTCGTATGACTTTGATGAGAATGGTAATGAAACCACCATTGACTATGCTAAAATGTTACAGATTGTAAAAGATGCTGGTTTTAGCGGAATAATAGGTGTTGAATATGAAGGAGAAAGATTAAGTGAATTAGAAGGTATCATAGCAACAAGAGAACTTTTATTTAAGGTTGTTCAGAATTTAAAATAATAAACATTACCTAATTATGAAAAAATCAATTCAATATCAACTGTCCTTCATGATGTTCCTCGAATTTTTTATCTGGGGCGGATGGTTTGTAACACTTGGATCTTTTTTAGGAAACAATTTAAGTGCCACAGGTGCAGAAACAGGAATGGCTTATTCCACGCAATCCTGGGGTGCTATTATTGCGCCTTTTATAATTGGTTTGATAGCAGATAAGTTTTTTAATGCTGAAAAGATTTTAGGGGTATTGCATATTGCCGGAGCCCTTTTAATGTATCAAATGTCTCAATCGACAGAATTCGCAACGTTTTACCCTTATGTGTTGGGTTATATGATTGCCTACATGCCAACCTTAGCCTTAGTGAATTCGGTTTCCTTTAATCAAATGAAAGATCCTGCAAAAGAATTTCCATTGGTTAGAGTATTTGGAACCATCGGTTGGATTTTGGCCGGTTTAATTATAAGTTTTGTTTTTAAATGGGATTCTATTGAAAATATAGGTAATGGTATGTTATCAAATACCTTTACTATGGTGGCGATAGCTTCAGCTATTTTAGGTGTGTTTAGTTTTACATTACCAAAGACGCCTCCAAAGGGGAAAGGTGAAAAAACAAATATTTCAGATATTCTGGGATTGGATGCTTTGAAACTATTAAAGGATCGAAACTTTTTAGTATTCTTTGTGTCATCGGTTTTAATTTGTATTCCACTGGCTTTTTATTATCAAAATATCAGTCCTTTTTTAACTGAATATAAAGTTGAAAACTCTACAGCCTGGGCTTCTATCGGGCAAATTTCAGAAGTAGGATTTATGTTATTATTACCATTCTTTTTTAAGAAATATGGATTCAAAAAAACAATTCTTTTTGGAATGTTAGCATGGGGCATTAGATACGCCCTATTTGCTTTTGGTAATGCAGGCGATTTATTTTTTATGCTTGTAATAGGGATTGCACTGCATGGGATCTGCTATGATTTTTTCTTTGTTTCAGGTCAAATATATACCGATTCTAAGGCTGGTGATAAGGTAAAAAGTGCGGCACAGGGCTTAATTACATTAGCAACTTATGGTGTAGGTATGTTAGTTGGATTTTGGGTTGCTGGTAATATAGTAGATAAAAACGTCTTAGCAGATGGAACTCATAGTTGGCAGGATGTTTGGATGTTCCCAGCACTTTTTGCTGTTGGTGTTTTAATATTTTTTGCAGTCCTATTTAAGAACGAAAAAGTAGAATATAAAGGATAAAAACATTATTTAATGAGTTCAAAAATCAGATTAGGTATATTAGGTGGGGGTGGTGATTCTTTAATTGGAGTACTCCATAGAATCGCTTCTGCAATGTATGATAAGTACCAAATTGTAGGCGGCGTATTTAATCCAGTTTGGGAAGAAAATATGGGGTTTGCAAAAAAAATAGGGTTACCAACAGATAGGATTTATAAGGATTTTGACACTTTAATTGAAGAAGAAATTAAGCTTCCAGTTCATGAAAGAATGCAGGTAGTATCTATTCTAACACCAAATTTCCTTCATTTTCCTATGGCTAAAAAACTATTGGAAAATGGGTTTAATGTTATTTGTGAAAAACCAATGACCACGACTTATGAAGAAGCTAAGATTTTAAATCAAACTTTAAAAATGGCTCAAACCGTATTTGCAGTCACTTATACCTATACAGGGTATCCAATGATACGTCAAATGCGGGAGATGATAAAAAATGGGGAATTGGGGAAAATACAAAAAGTAGATGCACAATATTATCAGGGTTGGATCAATCCTATTATTCATGATAAAGAAAAACGCGCAACAACCTGGAGACTAAATCCTGAAAAATCCGGAATCAGTTGCTGTATTGGAGATATTGGCACCCATGCTTTTGATATGCTTGAGTATGTTTCCGGTGTAAAAATAGAATCAGTATTGGCAGATTTAAATTATTTGTATTCAGATAATAAAATGGATATTGATGGCACTGTTTTACTGCGCTGTTCTAATAATGTAAAAGGGGTTATTTGTACAAGCCAAATTGCCACAGGGGAAGAAAATAGTTTTATAGTAAAAGTTTATGGAGACAAGGCCGGTTTAAAATGGGAGCAGGAAAATCCTAATTACTTATACCTGATGGAAGAAGGAAAACCTTTGCAGGTACTGAAACCGGGTCATGCTTATAATAGTGTTTTATCTTTGGAAGGCACCAAATTACCCCCGGGACATCCAGAAGGCATATTTGACTCTATGGGAAATATATATAAAGGTGTTGCTAAGGCAATTAATAAAGAACCTTATGATCATGGTGAATTTCCAACCATGGTTGATGGTGTAAGAGGCATGAACTTTATAGAAAAAGCTGTTGAATCGCATCAAAAAGGAAATATTTGGGTAACTATTGAAAATATAAACTAATGAAAACAATTAAAGGACCCGCTATATTTTTAGCTCAGTTTATGGATGAAAAGGCACCGTACAATTCATTGGATGGTTTATGTAAATGGGCGAGTGATTTGGGTTATAAAGGAATTCAAATGCCAACTTTGGATCCGCGATTAATTAATCTTAAAACGGCGGCTGAAAGTCAAACTTATTGTGATGCGCTTTTAGGAAAAATAAACTCTTATGGGTTAGAATTAACGGAGTTATCAACACATATACAGGGGCAGTTAGTGGCAGTACATCCCGCACATGATATGATGTTTGATGTGTTTGCACCTGACAAGTTAAGGGGAAAACCAAAAGAAAGGACAGCATGGGCTATTCAGGAAATGAAGTATGCAGCCATGGCCAGCAGAAGATTAAATTTAAAAGCACATGCAACCTTTTCAGGCTCCTTATTATGGCCCATGATGCACCCCTGGCCTCAACAGCCAAAGGGATTAGTGGAATTAGGTTTTAGTGAACTGGCAGAACGTTGGTTACCCATCTTAAATACATTTGAGGAGAATGGCGTAGATGTATGCTATGAAGTGCATCCTGTTGAAGATATTCATGATGGTGATACTTTTGAACGCTTTCTGGCCGCTACCGGAAATCATAAACGCGTTAATATTTTATATGACCCGTCACATTTCGTGCTTCAGCAACTGGATTATGTTACTTATATTGATCATTATCATGAATTTATAAAAGCATTTCATGTTAAAGATTCTGAGTTTAACCCTACTGGAAAAAAGGGAACCTTTGGAGGGTATAACGATTGGAAAGACAGAGCAGGACGTTACCGTTCACCTGGTGACGGGCAGGTTGATTTTAAAAAGGTATTTTCTAAACTCACAGAATATGGATGTGACGTGTGGGCCGTTTTAGAATGGGAATGTGTCATAAAGAGCCCGGAACAAGGAGCCAGAGAAGGTGTGTCTTTTATATCAGATCATATTATTGAAGCCACTCAGAAGGCATTTGATGATTTTGCAGGTGGCAATACAAATCACGAACAGTTAAAACACATATTAGGACTATAAAC
>BS_KBA_SWE02_21mDRAFT_10001066_pt1 | contig 10419 bp, 7 predicted proteins | sample BalSeasSWE02_21m_FD_9196 | JGI IMG/M metagenome (IMG submission 9196)
TTAACGTCATTTTTTAACTTTATTTCATACGCGCTTTTTGTAGCATAATACCCCTCGGCAACCATACTCATTTCGAGCATAGCTGATTTTACAGTATAACCTTTTCCAATCATATTTCCAAACATTCGGTTTCTACTGAAAACCGAATAACCCGTTACCAATAAATCACCTAAATAGGCAGAATTATTAATATTTCGCTTCATCTTATGTATTTTTTTGATGAATCGTTTCATTTCTCTAATTCCGTTTGACATTAATACCGCTTGAAAATTATCTCCATAACCCAATCCATGTGCGATCCCAGCTGAAATTGCATAAATATTTTTAAGCATTGCTGCATATTCAGTTCCAATAATATCATCTGAAATTATTGTTTTAACATATCTACTTTCTAATTTACTTGCCAGAAATTTTGCCTTTTCTTCATCTTGAGAAGCAATGGTTAAATAAGATAATCTTTCCATTGCAATTTCTTCAGCATGACATGGACCGGTAATTACACCGATATTCTCAAAGGCAACATTTAATATATTATGAAAATGTTCACCAACGATTAAACCTGATTCTGGTACAATACCCTTAATCGCAGAAAAAATTACTTTTCCATCTAATGATGTGGTTATCTTATCCAACTCAACTTTTAAAAATGCTGATGGAATCGCAAAAATGAGATAATCTGCAAATGCAATCATTTCATTAATATCATTTGAAAAAAATAATTTTTCGGGTTGCAATTCCGCCGAGCTTAAATAATTTGGATTATGTTTATTTATTTTGATATGCTCGATCACATAAACACTTCGCATATACCAACCAATATTGATCTCATTTTCTAATAACATTTTAATTATTGCAGTCGCCCAACTACCCCCGCCAAAAACAGCAATTTTTATATTTGATTTCATAAGTATTTTGTTAGATAATTCAAAAATACAGAATTTAATACAATAACCTAAGACTTGGGATTTGAATATTGATTTTCATGATTTAGTCTGTATAGATAACTATATGATAATTACTTATTAGAAATAATTTTCATAAATCAAAGGAAGATCCTAAAGAAACTATAAAAGATATAACAAAAGAATTTAGTATAAACACCTAAGAATTTCAAGAAGACCCAAAAGAGGTGTAGGAGCAATTAAATAGTGAGAAAAGAAATAAAGAAATTCTCGGAGGTATTTCGCTATTAATATTAAGAAAATTTGGTGTATTTAAATTAATTTTACGATACCATATAGAAGGAATGATTATGCTTAAGATTAACTTCATTTCATATATTCTTATAGGAGTATTTGCATGGTTAGGATCTTGTAGGTTTGATTGAAGGTTCACTCCTAACTAAAAAAGAGGACTTATTTTAGAAAACCTCCTCAAGCTAATAAAATAATTTCGTTTTAAGAATTTGCTTGGTTTGCCTCAATTATTTTTTGTTCTAACTGGGCTTGTAGTTCTTTCAATACAGGTTGAACAGTACTTTCGGGTATATCTGCAATACGAAGATAAATTAAGCCATCGATTGCGTTATTAAATTTAGGATCGACATTAAATGCCACTAACTTGGCATTTTGTTTGATGTATTTTTTTAGAAATACCGGCAATCTTAATTTTCCTGGCTCAATTTCATCAATAATTTTATCAAACTTATTCATATCTGATTTTGTGGTGTCAAAAACAAAATCTTTATCGGTATCTTTTAATTTTACCTTATACTCCTTTTTAGGATGAACATATTGTGCAATAAATGGATCGTAATAATTCGATTTCATAAATTCAATCATTAACGACTTAGAAAAATCTGAAAATTGATTGCTTATACTAACACCTCCCATTAAGTATTTGTAATCAGGATTTCTTAATGTAACCGTAATTATTCCTTTCCAAAGTAAAAACAAAGGCATTGGTTTTTTTTGGTATTCTTTCACAATAAAAGCGCGTCCCATTTCCATAGTAGCCTTCATCATTTCAAATAGCTCATGCTCAATTTTGAACAATTCGTTTACGTAAAAACCGTCAATGCCATAATTTTCAAAAATCTCTTTCCCAAAACCCATTCGGTAAGCACCAACTATTAGTTTTGAATCATTATCCCATAAAAATAAATGCCTGTAATAATTATCAAATTTATCCAAATCGATTGATTTGTTAGTGCCTTCACCAACTTCACGAAAAGTAATTTCTCGCAACCTTCCTATTTCCAATAAAATATTTGCTATTTGATTGCTCTCCGCCAAATAAACTTTGTAATTCTTATTGGTAAGTAAAGCCTCATTATTTGCCTCTAAAAACTCAATTTCTTTTTCAATCCTGTCTGATGAAATTGCTGAAATTATTGGCTCTGGAGACTTAGTTGGCTTAAGATTATAATTAATTCGAACGCCTCGTTGCTTTTGATAAGAATTGGATAACATATATGTTTTCCGACGGATAAAATTGTGAAAGCCTTTTAAATCGTCATAATTATCCTGTTCCGCAATAGTAATAGGTTTACCTATACGAACTTTAATAACTCGATTCTTTTGAGATAATAACTCTGATGGTAATCGAGCCGTTCGAAGTTTACCGCTTATGCTTGAAAGCAAATAAAACATTTTACTGTTTTTTGCATGAAAATAAATAGGAATAACAGGAACATTCGCCTTCTTAATCAGCTTAATTGCTCCTTCTTCCCATGGCTTATCAATAACTAATTTATCATCTTTAAATGTTGAAACCTCGCCTGCAGGAAAAATTCCTAATGGATTTCCATTTTTTAAGTGTAATAAAGCTGCTTTAACTCCAATAAGACTTGATTTTACATCTTTTCTTTCTTCAAATGGATTTACAGGCATTACATATTTTTTGAGAGGCTCAATTCGATGCAACAAAAAATTACCAATTATTTTATAATCCGATCTTTTTTCTAATAAAAGTTTTAAAAGTAGAATTCCATCAATACCACCAAGAGGGTGATTGGAAACTGTAATAAATGCTCCTGCTTTTGGAATACGATTTAAATCTTCTTCAGGAATTTCAAATTCAATTTGTACTTCTTTTAAAATACCATCCAAAAAATCAATATCTTCTTTATCCTTATGCTTTTCGTATATTTCATTCAATCGTGAAACACGTAATACTTTCAACAATAACCAACCAGCAAAAGTTCCAAAAATACCGAACTTTTCAAGATGAATTATTTTTGATATTTCTTTGGCAGTAACTAGACTCATGAATTTACGTTAATTTTTAACCACGATTTGAACAGTTTCTCTACTCAATTGTTTTACTAAAACTTCTTTATTTTTTTGAATTTCCAACATCGATTTATTGGTGAAATGTCGAATCGTATAGAGCGAAACATTAGTGTTAAACAAACAAATATAATTTAATTTAATTTGTTCAAAAAATTTCTCAAAATTGTTGAAGCCATCTTCAATACATACTGAAAAACTAATCGCCGAATTTTGAATAAGATTTACTTTAATTTTGTATTGATGAAAGTAATCAAAAATTTCACTGATATCATCCTCTAATATAAAGGAAAAATCCTTAGCAGATAAGGACAGCAGTATCTGATTTTTCTTAATGATAAAACAAGGAATTTTAGGCTTCAAACTTGCTCCTTTAAAAACTAAAGTTCCCGGACTTTTAGGCTCAATAAAAGATTTTACATACAACGGAATTAGTTTTCTTTGTAAAGGTTGCAAAGTTTTTGGATGAATAACGGAGGCTCCATAAAAAGCCATTTCAACAGCCTCTTTATACGATATTTGCTTTAATAAAGTAGTTTGTTCGAAATATCTTGGATCAGCATTTAAAACTCCTGCAACATCTTTAAAAATAGTAACATCCTCTGCATTTAAACAATATGCGAAAATTGCGGCAGTATAATCAGAGCCTTCTCGTCCCAATGTTGTTGTGTTTTGTTTAGCATCACTTGCAATAAATCCTTGGGTAATAACAATTTTGTTTTTTGGAACAAACTCGTTTATGTGAAAACATGTTTTTTCCCAGTTCACTTTTGCTCTTCGGAAATCACTATCCGTAGAAATGCACTTTCTCACATCGAGCCAACTATTTTCAATGCCAATCGATTGTAAATAATTACTACTAATTATGGTGGAAAGAAGTTCAGCTTGACTTACAATTTGATCGTAAACGAAATTAAAATCAGTTGCGTTGTTTTTCGAAATAAAATTATCTAATTCCCTAAAAACAGTCTCCAATTCAAAAAGAACCTTTTCATCAGAATTAGTAAAGAGTTCTTCAACAATTTTCTCATGAAAATTTCTCACATGGTCTAAATGAATATTTACTTCTTCATTTTTACTAAAATAAGCCTCAACAATTTTTTCAAAAGAATTGGTCATTTTACCCATTGCAGAAACCACTACCACCAACTCATTAGCAGCTGATTGTTGAATTATTTTTGCTAAATTTCTAACACCTTCGCCATCTTTTACAGATGCTCCACCAAATTTAAATATCTTCATTATATGTTTTAAAAATGATTTTTAACTATTTTCAATAAAATTTTTCAAAGCCTTCTCATTCATATGTACCACTCTCCAATCTTCTAAAATTCCAGCTCCCGTAGTTTCATAAAAATCTATCGCTGGTTTATTCCAATCTAAAACTTCCCATGAAACACGTTTTAAACCAAGGTCGTATGCGTATTTTAATACACTGGTGTATAACTTTTTACCTATACCTTTACTGCGATGTTTATTTTTCACAATTAAATCTTCTAAATGAATAGAGTTTCCTTTCCATGTTGAATATCTATGGTAAAACACTGCTATTCCAACTATTTCACTATCTAATTCTGCAACAAAAACTTGAAATGATGGTTTTTCACCAAAACCATCTAAAACTAAATCTTCAACCGTTATTTCAACTGCATCCGGATCGTTTTCAAATGTAGCCAACTCTTGGATTAATTTTAAAACAGCCTGCATATCTGTTTGAATCCCTTTTCGTATATTTAAATCCATGTTAACATTTTAATTTGCAACAAATTTAACCATATTTATAGATGAAAATTAAAATAAAATGAATCCCTATAAAAGAAAAAGAAAAGTATCTTTCCAAAAAAACTCAAATAAATGAAAAATCACATAACTCTTGGCGAGTATATTATTGATAATCAAAATGATTTTCAATATTCTTCCGGTGAATTGTCACGACTTTTATCTTCGATTAAATTGGCTGCAAAAGTTGTTAACCATGAGGTAAATAAGGCGGGGTTAGTTGACATTCTTGGTCAATCAGGTGATACCAATATTCAAGGTGAGGAACAACAAAAACTGGACGTTTACGCCAATGAAATTTTCATGAATACTTTAGTAAACCGACAAATAGTTTGTGGTATTGCAAGTGAAGAAGAAGATAATTTCGTAATTATTGAAGGCAAAAATAAGTCGCATGACAATAAATATATTGTATTGATTGACCCCTTGGACGGCTCATCAAATATTGATGTTAATGTTTCCGTTGGAACAATTTTTTCTATTTATAGAAGGGTTACTCCACTTGGGACTCCTGTTACTTTAGATGATTTTTTACAACCTGGTAATTTACAAGTTGCTGCTGGGTATGTAGTTTATGGAACTTCTACTATGCTTGTATATTCAACAGGTCACGGTGTAAACGGCTTTACCTTAAACCCAGCTCTAGGAACCTTTTATTTGTCACATCCTAACATGACGTTCCCAGAAACAGGTACTATTTATTCTATAAATGAAGGGAATTATATCCATTTCAAGCAGGGAGTAAAAGATTATTTAAAATACTGCCAAGAAGAAGAAGATGACCGACCATATACTTCTCGATATATTGGTTCTTTAGTTTCCGACTTTCATAGAAATATGATCAAAGGAGGTGTTTATATTTATCCTACAAGCTCAAAAGCTCCTAAAGGTAAATTGCGTTTATTATATGAATGTAATCCTATGGCGTTTCTAGCCGAGCAGGCCGGTGGCAAAGCAAGTGATGGCTATACCAGACTTTTAAATATCAAACCAACAGAACTTCACCAAAGAGTTCCGTTTTTTTGTGGAAGTAAAAAAATGGTTGAAAAAGCAGAACAATTTATGGCAAGATACCCCGATGATGCCAATTATTAAACAAATCTTATACTTCAAAAATGAATAATAATCTTTGCAAAAAATAAAACTCTTTGGGAACAATAAAAGTTAAAAATATTCGAGTTTATGCCTACCACGGTTGCTTGGTAGAAGAAGGAAAAATAGGCTCTGATTATAGAGTAGATGTTTCTGTAAAGGCAATTTTAAAAAAATCGGCTAAATCAGATCATTTAATAGATACTGTTGATTATGTGCATCTCAACAAAATTGTAAAACAAGAAATGGCTCTGCGATCAAAATTATTAGAGACCGTTGCTGATCGGATTTTAGACCGAATTTTACTTGAAATCCCATTAGCAGATAAAGTTAAAGTTAAAGTTTCGAAATTAAATCCGCCAATTGGAGGAAATGTAGAAATGGTTACCATTGAAATGGAAAAAACTAGATAAGTTAAACATCCTCAAAAATGATGTAATTAATTCTGATTCAGTCTCTTCAGATAAAGATGTTTTGCTTTTTTGAATTCTTCGAAAAAGACACTATTTAAGCAAATAACAACCCTGTCAATATTAGGTCTATGGAAAAAATTGATGTCAATTTTTTTTACAAAACCAAAAATGCTTATAAAACATATGTAACAATCCGATTATTTTGGTAGAAAACTATAAATACCACCAGTTTTCATTGTAAAATCTATTTTATTTGTTAAATTTGCAAACTCAAATTTTGGCGTTGTGGCCGAGTGGCTAGGCTGGGCTCTGCAAAAGCTCCCACAGCGGTTCGAATCCGCTCAACGCCTCTTCAAAACCTTATGTAACAATTGTTATACTAAGGTTTTTTTTGTTTTCTTTAACACTCATTTCTCTAATTTTATCGATATTTGCCGGACTTATTGAAGACTATGAAAATTTATTCTATCGAAACAGGAAATTTCAAACTTGATGGAGGAGCTATGTTCGGAGTTGTTCCTAAAGTTATTTGGCAAAAAACAAATCCTCCTGACAATAACAATTTGATTGACATGGCTTTACGATGTATGTTAATTGAAGATGGAAAGAATCTTATCTTAATTGATAACGGCACCGGCAACAAACAGCCAGAAAAATTCTTTAGTTATTATTTTCCTTTCGGAGATGCAACTTTGGATTCTTCTCTTGCAAAATTAGGCTTTCATAGAGACGATATAACCGATGTTTTTTTAACTCATTTGCATTTTGATCATTGTGGCGGAAGTATTCAATGGAATACCTCTAAAACAGGTTATGAACCTGCTTTTAAAAATGCTAAATTTTGGAGTAACAAAAATCATTGGAATTGGGCTATCAAACCAAACCCTCGTGAAAAAGCCTCATTTTTAAAAGAAAACATCAATCCCATAGAAAATAACGGGCAATTAAATTATGTGTCCATTCCCGAAAACAATTTTTTAAAAAATTCAGTCTTAGGTTTTGATATTCTTTTCGTCGATGGGCATACAGAAAAACAAATGATTCCCCATATAAAATACCAAGATAAAACCATAGTCTTTGCAGCTGATTTATTACCATCGGTGGGTCATATTCCGCTACCATATGTAATGAGTTACGATACACGACCACTAATTACAATGAAGGAAAAAGCAAAATTTTTACAAGAAGCAGCTACTAATAATTACTATTTGTTTTTGGAACACGATGCCATAAACGAAATCTGTACACTTAAACATACTGAGAAAGGTGTACGATTAGATAAAACATTTGCTTTTAATGAAATTTTTAAATAAATAAAAACCAAATTTTATACAATAATTCAAATAAATAAAAAACGATGATTAAAAAATTGATTTTAGGCCTAGGTTTGGCAGTAGTACTTGCAAGTTGTAGTGCGACCAAATCTATCCATAGCAAGGCTGTTCCCCTAGGAACAAATCTTTCAGTTAGTATTCCAGCCAAAAAAGGCAATATGACTATAGAGGAAATTAGAGATTGGCCATATGCTGATCTTACAACAGATTCTTTACCTGGTATGAGTTTAGTGTCAGCATACAAATTTATTGCTGATAAAAAGGGAACTACAGTAATTGTTGGGGTAGTAGATTCGGGTATTGATATTGATCATGAAGATTTAGTTGGAACTAAATGGGTGAATAGTGATGAAATCGCAGGCAATAAATTAGATGACGATAAAAATGGATATATAGACGACATCAATGGATGGAATTTTTTAGGAGGAGAAGGAACAGCAACTGCTGAACAATTAGAAGTTACAAGAATTTATAAAAGATTGACAGATAAATTTGAAGGTCAAACAGAAGATCAAATAGCTGCAGCTGATAAAACTGAATATGTTCTTTATCTAAAGGTGAAAAAAGACTTTGAAAAAAGAGTTGATGAAGCGACGAAAAATTACGATTACTACATTGGACTTGATAAAATGTTAACAGATTCTGATGCATATGCACAAAAGAAGTTTAATAAAAAAGATTATACTATTGAAGACTTAAACACCTTAGCCATTGAAGATCAAAACCCATTATTGATGAAAGTAATTTCATCTGGTGGTACTGTTCAAGATACTAAAGAGCAACTTAAGAGTGGTATTGATTATTATGGAAGTCAGGTAAACACAATGTATAATGTTGACTTTAATGGTAGAACTACTGGTGATAATGCCTATGATATCAAAGATGTTCCTTATGGGAACCGTTTTGTTATTGGTTCAAAAGATGACGAATTACATGGGACACATGTTTCGGGAATTATTTTGGCAACAAGAGACAATAATAAAGGAATGAATGGTGTCGCAAATAATGTGAAATTATTGTCAGTAAGAGCTGTTCCTGATGGTGATGAATACGATAAAGATGTTGCCTTGGCAATAAGATACGCCGTTGATAATGGCGCGAAAGTGATCAATATGAGTTTTGGGAAAAGTTATTCTCCAAATCCTGAATGGGTTTATGATGCGATAAAATATGCGGCTAGTAAAGATGTTTTATTGGTACATGCTGCTGGAAATGATCATAAAAATATTGACAAAAGTGATAATTTTCCGAATGATACTGAAGATAAACAAAAAGAATTCGCTGATAATGTAATTACTATAGGCGCAATGACTCGTCATTATGATGAAGACTTGGTAGCAACATTCTCAAATTACGGAAAATTAAATGTTGATCTATTTGCTCCTGGGACAGAAATATATTCAACAATACCAAAAGATGAATATAAATCTCTACAAGGAACTTCAATGGCCTCTCCAGAAGTTGCTGGAGTTGCAGCCTTGGTGCGTTCTTATTATCCGCAATTATCTGCAAGTCAAGTAAAACATATTTTAATGAACTCTGGTACAAAAATTGATTTTGAGGTAAAACTACCAGGTGGTAAGGGTGAAAAAGTTCCTTTTAGTAATTTATCAGTTTCAGGAAGAGTATTAAATGCTTATAATGCTCTTGTTATGGCAGATAAAATGGTGAATGGTAAATAACCTTTTATCTATATAAAATAAAAAACTACAAAAGTAATTCTTGCTTTTGTAGTTTTTCAATTTATAATTTATTCGAAAAAACAGTTTAATGAAAAGAATTTTCTTTTTAATTTTACTCAGTATCACAAGCTCCACATGGGCTCAAAATTCAACATATTGGCAACAACATGTTGCTTATACTATGGATATTGATATGGACGTAAACAAGTATCAATTCAATGGAAAACAAAAATTAGTTTATACAAATAATTCACCTGATGAACTAACCCAAGTTTTTTATCATTTACAATTAAATGCATTTCAACCTGGCAGTGAAATGGATATTCGTTTGCAAAATATTGCAGATCCAGATGGTAGAATGGTTACTAATATTGGTTCTATGGAAAGGCCCATTTACGAAAGTAGAATTGCCACATTAAAACCGGATGAAATTGGGTATCAAAAAATAATTTCACTTTCCCAAAATGGTAACCCTGTACTATATGAAGTTATTGGAACCCTATTAAAAGTAACCCTAAATGAGCCAATTTCTCCAGGGGAAAAAGCAACTTTTGATATGCATTTTAAGGGTCAAATGCCCTTACACATAAGACGTTCAGGACGAAATAATAAGGAGGGAGTAGCTCTTTCAATGGCCCAATGGTATCCTAAAATGGCAGAATACGACTTTGAAGGATGGAGTGCCAACGCCTATATTGGAAGAGAGTTTTATGGCGTTTGGGGTGATTTTGATGTAACAATTCATATAGATAAAAAATATACCATTGGAGGAACAGGATATTTACAAAACCCGCAAGAGGTGGGTCATGGTTATGAAGACAGTTCAAAAAAATTAAATTTGCCTAAAGGAGATAAATTAACATGGCATTTTAAAGCACCAAATGTTCAC
>BS_KBA_SWE02_21mDRAFT_10001067_pt1 | contig 10418 bp, 2 predicted proteins | sample BalSeasSWE02_21m_FD_9196 | JGI IMG/M metagenome (IMG submission 9196)
ATAGATTTATAATATTTTCATGCCTGTAGAACGGCTAAGCAGAGGTTTCAAAGATATTAGTTTTTCATTTCAGACTAATCCTCTGAATGATGACTTGATTACTATCAAGAATGAGACTGCTATTGCTCGTTCAGTCAGAAATCTTGTCTTTACTCTTCCTGGAGAAAGATTTTTTAATGAAAATCTTGGATCAAAGGTCTCAAGAGTATTATTTGAAAATATTGATGAGATTTCTGCTTCAATTATACAGGATGAAATCACTAATACAATTAATAACTATGAACCAAGAGTTGATTTGATTTCTGTTGATGTTTCTCCAAACTTCGACAATAATGAATTTAACGTAACTATTAATTACTACATTGTTGGAATTGACGTATTACCCCAACAATTATCATTTGCATTACAGCCAACACGATAATGGCATTAGTAAATTTCACAAATCTCGACTTCGATCAAATTAAGACTTCGATTAAGGACTACCTTAGATCGAATTCGAATTTTACTGACTACGATTTTGAAGGATCGACGCTATCCACACTGATAGATGTTTTATCTTATAACACCTATATTACATCATATAATGCAAATATGATTAGTAATGAGGTGTTTATTGATAGTGCTACTCTAAGAGAGAATGTAGTATCTTTAGCAAGAAACATTGGATATGTTCCTCGTTCAAAAACTTCATCAAGAGCAAATATATCTTTCTTTGTAGATACAACTGATTTTACAACAAGACCTATAACTCTGACTCTCAAAAAAGGCACTGTATGTACAAGCAGTGGTATTTTTGGTGGTCAGAATTACACTTTTACAATCCCTGAAGATATTACAAGACCTGTCATAAATGGAATATCAACTTTTGAAAATGTTTCCATCTATGAAGGAACTTTCTTAGTAAATACTTTCACTGTCGATTCTAATAATCCAAATCAAAAGTTTATTTTAGATAACTCTGATATCGATACCCAGTCAATATCAGTTTTGGTAAGAAACACTCAATCAAGCACAGTAACTCGTAAGTTTTCTTTATCAAACAGTCTTCTTGATGTTGATTCAACTTCAAGAGTTTTCTTCATTCAAGAGATTGAAGATCAAAGATATGAACTTATTTTTGGTGATGGAGTATTTGGTGTTAAACTTGATAATCAGAACTTTATTGAAGTATCATATGTAACTACAAATGGTGAAGATGGAAATGGAGTTTCATCTTTTAATTTTAATGGAAGAATAGTTGATAATAACAACAGAGTTGTTAATGCGGGAATTTCTCTTTTAACAACTAATACAGAATCTAGAGGTGGTCAAAATCTAGAGACAATAGATTCTATTAAGAAGTATGCTCCAAGAATATACTCGTCTCAAAATAGAGCTGTAACTGCAACAGACTATGAAACTATTATTCCTACAATTTACCCAGAAACTGAATCTGTATCTGTTTTTGGTGGGGAAGATTTGAGTCCTCCTAGATTTGGAAAAGTTTTTATCTCTATCAAACCAATAAATGGTACATTTGTTTCAAGTCAAATCAAAGATAATATTAAGAATAGTTTAAGAAAATACAGTGTTGCTGGTATTGTTCCCGAAATTTTAGATCTGAAATATTTGTATGTTGAATTCAATTCTTCAGTATATTACAATACTAATTCTGCTCCAAGTGCAGACTTTCTCCAATCAATAATATTGAATAACATAAACAAGTATTCAGAATCATCTGAATTGAACAAGTATGGGGCAAGGTTCAAGTATAGTAAGTTCTTGAAATTAATTGATGATAGTAATAGTGCGATAACTTCTAACATAACAAATATTATTATAAGAAGAGATCTAAAACCTTCTTTGAATCAGTTTGCTGATTATGAAATATGTTATGGAAATGCTTTTCATATCAACAAAATGAGTGGATATAATATTAAGTCATCTGGATTTACTGTAAGCTCTGTTAACGGAACTGTTTACTTATCGGACACTCCAAATCCTGATGGTAAAACTGGTACGATATTCTTCTTCACTGCAACTTCATCAAATAACCCAACAGTTGTTAGAAGAAATGTTGGTAGAATTGATTATGAAAGAGGAGAAATTATATTAAATCCTGTTAATATAACATCCACTTTAAAAAATGTTGGAGGAGAACCAATTATCGAAATTTCAGCTTCACCACAGTCAAATGATGTGATTGGACTACAAGATCTTTATCTTCAATTGGACCCATCTTCTAGTGTGTTAAATATGGTATCAGATGAAATATCTTCAGGTTCTGATATCTCTGGAACATCATATACAGTAACTTCAAGTTATTCAAACGGAGACCTCGTAAGAAAATAATAAAATGACAGAAACAAGAATCAAAATCAGTTCAGTTGTAGAAAATCAACTTCCAGAGTTTGTAAGGGAAGAATTCCCTTTAGTTTCTGAGTTTTTAAAACAATATTATCTTTCCCTTGAAAGTCAAGGGTCTGCATACGATTTAATCAGTAATCTAGATCAGTATGTAAAAGTTGATACTTTATCCAACTTAGTCGAATCAACAACTCTATTAACAGATGTATCTTTTTTTGATACAACTATTAATGTATCTTCTACTGCTAGATTCCCAGATTCCTACGGCCTCATTTTAATTGATTCTGAAATCATAACTTATACGAGCAAAACTGAAACTTCTTTTATTGGATGTATTAGAGGATTTAGTGGGACAACATCTTTAGATAATTCACCAAATACTGATGAATTAGTATTTTCAGAATCTTCTGTAGAAAGACATTCTGAATCTTCAGTTGTAAAAAATCTCAGCATTCTTTTTCTTCAGAAATTTTTTACAAAATTAAAAACTCAAGTAACTCCAGGATTTGAAGATAGAAGTCTTTTTTCTGGATTAAATGATAATGTCTTTATCAAACAGTCAATTGATTTTTATTCTTCAAAGGGAACTGAAGGATCTTTTGAGATTTTATTCAGAGCTCTTTATGGGCAAGATGTTACTGTTATTCGTCCACAGGATTACTTAATCCAACCATCTGACGCTCAGTATACAATAACTAAAGACTTGGTTGTAGAGTCTGTTGAAGGTAATATCAACGAGTTGGTAAATAGAACCATTTATCAGGATGAAAATTCTTTTTTACCTAAATCAAGAGGAACTGTAACTCAGGTAGAAAGAATCCAAAGGTCTGATAAAGAATATTATGTTTTAAGTCTGGATATAGGATATCAAAGAGATATTGATGTTGATGGAACAATATTTGGAGAATTCTCTATTCATCCAAAAACTAAACTGATAACTGATATTACAGATACAGATTCTAGCGTTGGCGGATTTTCTCCAAACCTAACCTCTCTTGATGTTGATTCAACCGTTGGATTCCCACAGTCAGGAGAATTGGTCGCAGATCTGCAAAATGGATCTCAGATCATAATATCATATACTGATAAGACGCTAACCCAGTTTTTAAATTGTTCAGGAATTACTCAAGAAATTCCCAAAGGAACTGAAATCAAGTCAAATGTTTTTTCTTATGGATATGGAGATTCTGATCGAGTTATAAAGTTTAGAGTTACTGGAGTATTATCAGATTTAGAATTACGAGAAGATACTACTCTTTTCTCAGTTGGAGATCCAGTAAGAATAAAAACTCTTGGAAATAATATAACTGATTATAAGTTTAACAACTGGTTCTTTAATGTATCAACTCATTATGTAACAAAATCTGTAGAGTTGATTGATTCTTCAAATAATATATACTCTATCAATTTTTACGATGAGCATTCTTTTGTTATTGGAGATAGAATTTCAGTTCTTCCTTCTTTTGGAAGGCCAGGGACAGAAGTTTTTGGTGTAGTTGTTTCATATAGAAACTCTAAGTCAATTACTGTTTCTGGTCAAGGACTTTTAGGTGAAAATCAAACTTATGATGTAAGAAAAATTCTATCTAGATTTGATTCTTTAAACGATCCTTTTTTAAATACATATACAACTAATGTTCAGAATGTCTATTCTGATGATCAAGAGAACTTATATGTCACTTCACCATCTTTACCCACTTATCTCAACCAAAAGATAAACGTAAATAATAGATCTGTAGTTTTCTCAGGAACATTCAGTGGAACAGATTTAAATATTGGAAAACATCCATTTTACAGTGGTGATGCTGTTTTTTACTTTGGAGTTACAGACAATAATCTTGGAATAGATAATGGATTTTATTTTGTAAGAAGAATAGATGAGAATACTATTCAACTTGCAAGAAGTAGAGATAATCTTTATGCAAATAAACCTATTACTGTATCGGGAACAGTAACTAACAATTCTTTAGAATTTTCATCTTTAAGTTTAAAGACATTAGAACCTCAGAAATTAATTAGAAAAGTATCAGAACCAATTGATGATGAAAGTAAAATTGATACTTTACCTGGTTCTACTGGAATTTTGGTAAATGGTGTTGAAATATTAAATTATAAGTCAAATGATAGTATTTTTTATGGTCCAATAGAAAATATAACTGTAACTTCTCCTGGATCCGAGTATGATATTATCAATCCACCAATTTTAAGAATTTCAGATCTTGTAGGTTCTGGTGCAACTGCATATTGCAATGTAAAAGGTGGATTGGAAAGAATCGATATCATCGATGGTGGTTTTGATTATTTAGAAGAACCTGTCATTAAAATTTCTGGAGGAAATGGGAATTTATCATCTGCAAAAGCAAATCTAGTAGCATTTAATCACTCCGTCAGATTTAACGCTTCTACTAATTCTGGAGCAATTGATGATAATGCCGATGAAATATCATTTATAGAAGACCATAAATTTAGAGATTATGAACAGGTAATTTATGATCCTCAGGGAGAAACTGTAGTTGGTGGACTATCTACAAACTCCCCGTACTTCGTTTCTGTTTTAGATTCTAAACGTGTAAAATTACACTCAACTTACTCTGATAGTATTTTGGGTATAAACACCGTCGCAATCTCAAATAACGGTAATGGTATTCAGAGATTTAAATCCATCAATAAAAAGAAAAAAATTGGATCAATTTCAGTAATAAATTCTGGAATCAATTACGAAAATAAAAAAAGAACTTCTGGAATATCTGGAATTAATACTGCATCAAATATAATCAGTATTGAGAATCACGGATATAAGAGTGGGGAAATATTAACCTATGATTTCACAGAAAATCCCGTAGTTGGACTATCATCAACTTCAACTTATTATGTAACAAAAGTTGATGATAATAATTTTAAACTTTCTTTAGTTGGAACTTCCACAACCTTACCAAAAAATATCAACTATGTAATTGAGAATTATGTAGATTTGGTTAGCTTTGGTAGTGGTACTCATATTTTTAATTATGAACCAATAACTGTATCAGTATCTGGAAGAATTGGAGTTTCTACTTTAACCGGACAAGATTTTAATGCTACTCTTCAACCAATTTTTAGAGGAAGTATTGAAAGTGTTCATGTTCAAAGTGGAGGTGATAATTTCGGAAGTGATGAGATCTTAAATTATAATAGACAACCAGATTTTCTTCTATTAAGGGGAGAGGGAGCTCAAATAACTCCAGTAATTAATAATGGATCTATTGTTGATGTTATTATCAACAATCCAGGAATCAACTATAATTCACCACCAACAATAGTTGTTAATGGAAGTGGTTCTGGAGCCGTATTAGTTCCTGTAATTTCAGAAGGATCTATTTTATCCGTAAATATAGTGTTTGGTGGTCTAGGATATCTAAGTTCGGACACCAGTATTGATGTAATACCTGCAGGATCTTCTGCTAAATTTGAATCCAATACTAAATCTTGGAAAATCAATCTATTTGAAAGATTTATTCAAACAAATCAAATTACCGAAGATGATGGAATTATTGAAAATAGCCTTTCTGGTTTTGGAGTACAATATTTTCACTTATATTCTCCAAGAAAATTAAGATCTTCAGTTCTTGGATCAAGATTTAGAGATGGTCAAATTTTCTATCAACCAGATTTGCAAATAGTAAATGGCAAAGAAGTAATTTCTAATGCACACTCCCCTATTATTGGATGGGCTTACGATGGAAATCCAATCTATGGTCCATATGGATTTACTTCCATAACCGGAGGTGCTGTAAGATCTATGGTTTCGGGTTATCAGTTAAAACTGAAGCCAAATAGACCCAGTACATCTTTATATCCAGCTGGATTCTTTATTGAGGACTACGAATTTTTTGGAAGTGGAGATCTGGATGAACATAATGGAAGATTCTGTGTAACTCCAGAATATCCAGGTGGTGTTTATGCTTACTTTACCACTATAAGTGATGGCCAGGTAGATTCTGTTGGTCCTTTTGAAAATTACAAATCACCAGTATTCCCATACTTTGTCGGAAATACTTACAAGTCCAAACCAGAAAGCTTTAATTTCTCAAAATCATCAAATCAATCAAATATTAATATAAATGAAGTTAATTGGATTCGTAATACTACCCCATATAACATAACAAAATCTAATAGTGGATATAAGTTCTTAGATAATCCCAACAAAATAAAAGAACAAATATCTCACGTAAAATCTGTAACGAAGGGAACTATAAGTTCTGTTGGAATATTAACTGGTGGTCTAAATTACCAGGTAAATGATAAGATTATTTTTGATGAAGTTGATCTTTCTTCTAAAAAGCCAGTATCAAATGTATCGTTGATTAAAGGGAAGGAAGTATCTTCTATTGGCGCAACAATTACCGAATTATCCAATTTGGAGTTTTACCCAACTTCATCAAATGGAACTAAGTATGTTGCATTTTCAACTTCTCCACACAATCTTACTAATAGAGATTTTGTAACTTTCTCATCAGATTTTGAAAATTCACAAACATCTGTATTGTCTAATAGTATTAATCAACTTGTCGTATCTACAGGTATAGGATCTGTAAGTTATACTGGATTGGTCACTTACTTTAATGTAGTAGGTAATCTTGCAGAACCCTTCATAAAAGAAAATGACATCTATCAGGTATTAAATGAAAAGATAAAGGTATTAAATATTGATCCTAAATCCTCCAGAATAAGAGTACTTAGAAATATTGAAGGTATAAGTGGAATACAAACTTATTCTGTAGGTATTGCTATAACTGAGGTAACTAGGAAATTCTATATCAGTTTAGATATTAATAATCAGTATGATTACAAATTAAATACGGAATATTATTTCAATCCAGTAGAATCTCTTGGAATAGGAAATTCATCTGGTTCTGGAATAACTACTACTCTGTTGTTCTCAAACCCTGGAGTTGGTGCGACACAACTTTCTATACCAACTAGATCAATTTATATCCCCAATCATCAATTAAATTCTGGGGATGAATTAATTTATTCTTCTAATGGTGGAAATCAGATATCAATTTCAACTGATGGAGTTTCATCTTATCAACTTTCAGAAAATTCTATCGTTTATGCAACTAAGTTTACTTCTGATTTGATAGGAATAAGTTCATATCGAGTAGGGTTGGGAACTACTGGATATTATGCTGGCATTTCAACTTCATCAGATCTTTTATATTTGACTAATGTCGGAACTGGAGATACTCACAGTTTTACAACAAATTATCAGAATATTTTACTTGGGAATATTTCAAAAAACACAGTAACTGTTTCTACTTCATCAACACATGGACTTGCATTGAATGATCAAATCAACTTAACGGTTATCTCTGGGATTTCCACACAAGTTTCAATATCATACAATGACCATAATAGAAGAGTTATTATCAATAAATTAGATTTTTCTTCTTTAGATGTAAATACTGCTAGAAATACAATTACCATACCAAATCATGGTTTGTATACTAGTCAAAAGGTAATTTACACTTCAACTTCACCTTCTGGTGGATTATCAAATGAGTCAATTTATTATGTGATAGTTGTAGACGAGAATACTATAAAATTGTCTGATAGTTTCTACTATTCTTCGAGAATAGAAAGAAATGAGGTAGATATTACTTCAGCTTCTTCTGGATCTATTTCTCCAGTAAATCCACTAATAGATCTTACAAATAAAAACACATTAATCTTTGATGTTTCTAGTCCAACACTTTCATTTACGAATAACGGAGTTCTTTATTCTGCTTTTAATTTAAATTTCTACTCTGATTCGGAACTTAGACATCAATTTGATTTTACAAACACAAATAGTGTTGAAGTTCAAAGAAATGGAAAGATTGGTATTGATCCAAATGCAACCGTTGTATTGAGATTAAACGATTCTACTCCAAGAAAACTTTACTACAGATTAACACCAACAAATTTAAGTGTAGTTCCTTCTGTAAAAAGAGAAATTATAGTTGATAATGAAGTCCTTGAAAACAACAGTATAAATGTTATTCCTAGTTTGTATAATGGTTCTTTCAATATCACAGGAATTACTTCAGACACTTTCTCATATTTACTAACAGAAAAACCAGAGAGAGACAGTTACGACTCAACAAATTCTAGCATATCATATATTACAGACTCAATAAGTGCTTATGGGGAAATCTCATCTATAGGTGTAAATTTTGCTGGACTCAATCTACCTAAGATTCCAAAAATCAATAGAGTTGTTTCGGACTTTGGATCTGGTGAAATTTTAGAAGTATCTACAAATAATATTGGAAAAGTTTTAAAAACAAGTATAGATGATATTGGATTTAATTATTCTAGTGATTACTCATTAAGACCTACATCAAAATTACCAGATGTATTGAAGATTATTCCACAATCATCAATCAAATCTATTGGAGTATCTTCTGTTGGAAGAGATTATTCAGTAGCTCCTGATTTAATTCTTATAGATGGTCTAACAAATAATGTAGTAACTGATATTGATCTCAGATATAATATTGAGGATAGAACTGTTGATGTTCTTAAGAATACAAAGTCAATCAACAATGTAACACCGACTATTATTCCAGTAAATAATAGTAACGGTATCAGTATTAGTTCAATCCAATTTATCCCATCTTCAAAAGATGTTGTTGTTACTTTAGGATCTAGTTTTAGTGATCCTGAAGATTTCCCATTTAACATTGGTGATAAAGTTCTTGTAGAAAATACCAGTGTTGGTATTGCAACAACTGCAAGAGGTTATAACTCTTCTAATTATAACTATACTCTATTCACAATAGTCAATACTGATCCTAACATTGGTGGTGTTGGATCTACAGTATCATACAACTTATCAAATTATTTGATTGATGGAGAAGTTCCTGGAAATTTCAATCCAGTAATTTCTTCAGGAAGAATTATACCACAAAAACATTTCCCAACATTTGAAATTTCTTTAGAAAAGAACACTTTCAATAAAGGTGAAGAAGTATTTGCAAATGACGCTGTTGGAATTGTTGTGGATTGGAATGAAATTACTGAAACCTTAAAAGTTTCAACTTCTGACACCTTTACTTCTGGAAATGTAGTCACTGGTAGAACTTCCACTTCTAGAGGATTTATTTCAAATGTAGTTGAGACTAAATCAACTTATATTGTTGGATCAGGATCTACAGTAGTAAAGGGTTGGAAAAAGGAAACAGGTTTCTTAGATAATCAATTCCAAAGAGTTGCTGATAATGACTACTATCAATATTTCTCATATTCTCTCAGATCTCAAATTTCTTTTGACACTTGGGAAAATCCCGTAAATAATCTCAATCACACTGCAGGATTTAAGAAATTTAGTGATTTAGTCATAGAATCTTCTCCTACCATATCTGGTATTAACACAGATCAAAATTTTGGAGATGTTACTGGTATAGCTGACTTCTCCACATTTATTGACTTAAATTGTGTCAATGACTTTGATTTAGTAACTGAAAATAATTTTACTATTGATGGAAATGTCAAGTCAGATGAAATAATTTTTGGAACTAGAGTTCTTCAGGATTACATTGAATCTGTTGGTAACAGAGTTCTTTTAATAGATGATATTAGTGATGAGTTCAATAGTAATCCCAGATCAACTAGATTCGCTGTTGTTGATACTTTTGGTTTAGATTCAAGATCACTTAAATTCTTAACATTTATTAAGGATAGAAGATTCTCATCAGAAGTACAAGTTTCTATCGTATCCCTTATTCATGATGGATCTATTGGTTATATCAATCAATATGGTGAAGTCAATAGTTACCATGATATGGGTTCCTTCGACTTTAATATAAGTGGAATAGAGGGAAATCTTCTCTTCTATCCAACTAAGTTTTCTATTAATGATTATGATGTTAATACTGTTTCTATCGACCTTAGAGATACAATAGCTTCTATTGGATCTACAGATCTTGGAGATTCAGTATTTGTCGGATCTGCAACAACTAGCATTCCATCAGGAACTTCATCAGCAACAACCGTTGTCGGAATTGCATCAACTTACAGATCATCAAAAGTTTTGGTTCAAATTGGATCTA
>BS_KBA_SWE02_21mDRAFT_10001068_pt1 | contig 10417 bp, 8 predicted proteins | sample BalSeasSWE02_21m_FD_9196 | JGI IMG/M metagenome (IMG submission 9196)
TGGCGGTGGCGACAAACGCCGAAGCCGCTTCTAAGGCTGATACCAAATACGTTTTGCAAAACGGGAGAGATCTTCAGGGTCTCTCCCGTTTTTTTATGGCCACAAGTTATGAACGGACCATGAAGACGGCTGCGAGGAGAATGGCCAATCCCAATAACATGGTCAAACGACCAATGAGGGGGGAGAGTCGGATCAGAATCTTTTCAACAGCAGCTAATTCAGAGGTTGGCTTAAGTTTGAGTGCTCGGACTTTCGGGCCAATGAATTGATCATGTGCCAGGGACACGGCAATAAGGGAAATAACCAGAGTTAATTTGGCGAGAACTGCCGAAGGCCATTCACCAAATGATGTGGAGAGATTCACCAGGTTAGGGAGGAGAATCGTTCCTGTGATCACAAGAAGTGCCAGCGCTATCCACGTGAACGTGCGGAAACGACGGGCCAGACTGATAAACCCGCGTTGAGCAGAGGAAGGATCAGGATTTTTCTTGAGAAGCGGAACGGCAACAAGGGAGAGAAATAACATGCCTCCCACCCAAAAGGTTGCTGCTGTCAGATGGATCCAGACGAGAATGATGCTAAGGAGAGTCACCTCCTGCATTGTAACGAGATTGTGATGAGGTCTCTACTCAAATCCTGGACAAAAGAAAAAAGTACCATTTTCATTGCATAAGACAAGACCATTTTCCCTACAGACTCCATAGTTCATTCATCTTCTCCCCCACCATAGTTCCTCCCCTTCCTGAGGGGAGGAACTCGTGGCATACCAACCTTCACGAGCCAAAACAAATGATGGCGGTCTTCAATTCATATCCCGATTGTTAAAACGCGATGCCAAGATACGCACCAGCTGTGCCAAAATTATTTGTGGTATCGGTTTGTCCAGTGGCTAAATGAAAACGTCCATCCACACCGAGATGGAGGGCTTTCCAGACCCGGACCTGAGCTCCGACCGCAAACTGCACTCCAATGTCCAAGACTGTCGTGTCATTGGACGGAGGACTGATGACATGAAAATCTAATCCCACGGGGATGATCCATGGGCGGATACGGCTGCCTTCCATAAACATAATCTTTGGTGCCACATTCACGGTCAGCATCGTAATTTGAACTTTTTTATTCGTTTCGACCGTACAACCTGATGAAGGGATCGCTGCGCCACAAGTACTAGGAACCGCCTGGGTAACGTTTTTCGAATCAAATCGCTTGAATTCCACTCCGATTTCCCCCAACACCCACGTTCCAGGCAACAAATCCCAGACATTCCGCGAGAGAACAAGGTCAAGACCTGCGCCAACGTAGTACCCGTTATTTTTATCGTTGGATCCACTAAACTCGAACACATCGGTAAACACTTCATTTGACCGATCATTGGTCAAACCCGCCCAACCGCCACGGAAAAAGACCATATTTCCTGTTTCTTGTTCTGCTCCTGGCGATATAGAGAGCGTTTTTTGCTCCAATCGTTCCAACCGCTCTTCGACAGTCGCAGCTTGTGCCGTACCCGCTCCCGCTAAGGGCCCCAACATCACACACACCATTAACCCGCATAGACTACTTGCAATGGACCGACCTCTGTTCATCCCACTACCTCCCTCTCTATTAATATGTAGAATACCTGCTCAAGCGAATTTTCTTGATTTTTTTTGCTAGCCTCTCTTCTTTCATTTCAGGAAGATGGCCCCAAGGGATCAATGCCCAGGATCCTAAACCGACTCCCTCTCCTTCGTCATTGCTGAATGACAAGATCGAATACGATTGTTATCAACATTTTTGGTAGGGCGAATGGCCTAACAAATGACCAAATATATAGCGCAAGAGGGCTAGGGGGCAAGAGGGAAATGGTTGGAGCTGGTGAACCAGCTAGAAAAATGAAGGAGTGAGGAGGCTAATAGATTAAGAATAAAATTCAAGAAAGATCGTCAAAAACTGAAGTGCCGGCAAAGGGGGTTAACTTGAAGAGGAGGCACTTGCGATTATGGTAAGACGATCAACATTGAGAAGGGTGAGGTCACGGCCTTGCACCGTAATCAACTCCGCCTCCTGAAAATCATGGAGAAGACGCACCACGGTTTCGACCGTGACGGCAATCATTTGAGCCAGATCTTCTCGTTTGAGTTTGAGAATAATCCGTATTCCTTTCTCCTCTTCTTGCCCGAACCGCTCGCTGAGTTCCACTAATAATCGAGCTAAGCGTTCCCTGGCCGGAGTAAACGCAAATTGATCAGCCGCACTGACGACCTCGGTCATCTCTTTACTCAATACTTGAATCAATTTCACCGCCGCGTCACCATGGTCTTTTAAAAAAGCCAGAAAATTTGTGCGATCTAAGAGACAAACTTGCGAAGGCTCCAACACCTCACACGTGACTTGATGAACCGGTTGTTCTTGAAACGCCTGTTTTTCCAGAAGGTCTCCCGAACCTAAAATCCCCACCAATCGCTGCTGGCCTTTGCGATTCAGCCGTGTGAGTTTCACTCGTCCCTGGCAGAGGATATAAAGGCCAAGAGCCACATGTCCCTCATAAAATACCTGTTGTCCTGGCTGGTACATCACCCGGCGTTTGACAAGGCCCAAGGACTCTTCGGAAGGCGGCACAATCTCACAGATATCTGAGGATTCTCGATGAGGACAAGCCTCACAATCTGGAATAGCGGGAGAAGGAAGAGTTTTCATAAAGGCCGTCCCTTGGTTAGTCGACGCAACTATACCGTAAACCCCCTTCTCCAACCAATCCCCTCCATAACTTCATTCCGTCTGCACCAATCTGGTCACAGCGTCTAAATTGGTCCATTCCTCATTACTTCAGCAGGGGTTCCCCTTGTAGCGTTACTGTAGTTTCAATTCCCCCACAGACTCTTTATAATTTCCCCCACTCACCTCTTTCACGTGCACGGTATTTCAATGACAGACCCATCACACCCATTCTCCGGCCTCTCCTCTTCCTCGGCTTACAAGCGAGCAGACTCGGATTCGGAGTTTCTTCAACGAGACGAACTCCGCGCGGTCCGCCTACAACTGGAATGGTTCAAACCGGAACTGATCCAACAAGACGAAGGCATTGAGTCGACAATTGTGGTCTTTGGCAGTGCCCGCCTTCTCGAGCCACAAGCTGCACAAGCGAAATTAACCGAAGCTGAACAAGTTTTAGCTCAAGCGCCACATGATGCTGACAAGCAACAGGCCGTCGCCATCGCGAAAAATCAATTGGCCCTAGCGCCGTACTATGATGAAGCGCGGGCGTTTGGCCGTCTCGTGTCTTCGGCTTGCCAATTGGATGGACGCTGTGAGTATGTCGTCGTCACGGGCGGAGGCCCTGGCATTATGGAAGCCGGCAATCGTGGTGCCGCAGATGTCGGAGCCAAATCTATCGGACTCAATATTGCGCTACCGTTTGAACAAACTCCCAACCCATACATCACCCCAAGCCTGTGTTTTCAGTTCCGCTACTTTGCCCTTCGCAAAATGCATTTCCTCAACCGCGCCAAAGCCCTGGTCGTCTTCCCAGGTGGCTTTGGAACGATGGATGAACTCTTTGAAACCCTCACCCTTATTCAAACGGGGATCGTGAAAGACCTTTCTGTCGTGTTAATCGGAAAGGCCTACTGGGAAGACCTGATCAATTGGAACAAACTTGTGGAGTTTGGTCTGATTAGTCCTAAAGATTTGTCATTGTTTCATTATGCCGAAACGGCTGTTGAAGCCTGGGAGATTATTGCGACCGAACATCAGCAAGGAGCTTCCTCATGAAAATTTCCTTTCACGGTGCCGCTCGATCAGTCACGGGGAGTCGACATCTGGTCGAGGCTGGCCAGACTCGTGTGCTGTTGGATTGTGGGATGTTCCAAGGCAGACGCGATGAGGCACGGGAACGCAATCGCCATTTAGGGTTTGATCCAAAATCCATCGATCGAGTATGTCTTTCACATGCCCATATCGATCATTCGGGTGCCCTCCCGGTGTTAGCCAAAGAAGGTTTTCGTGGTGCCGTTCATATGACCAACGCCACCGCTGACCTGACGGAAATTCTGCTGGCCGACTCCGCACGCATTCAAGAAAATGATTGCCGTTACGTCAATAAAATTGAACGGCGTCGAGGACGACAATGCATCAATCCAATCTATTCCCGCGATGATGCACAAAAGATTGCCAGGCAGTTTCAAGGTGCCGGCTATGAGCAGGCGGTCTCACTTTCCGCCAATCTGACCGCACGTTTTTATGATGCGGGCCATATCATCGGATCGTCGGCCATCTATCTCAAGCACCGCCATCGGGGAAATTCCACCTCTCTCCTTTTCTCTGGTGATTTGGGCCGTGCCAATATGCCTATTCTCCGTGACCCGCATGCCCCTCCGCCATGTGATGTCTTGATTATCGAATCGACCTATGGCGACCGTCTACACGATGATGAGCAAGATCTCCGGAAGGAGATGGCAAAAAAACTCGTGCAACATGCGATTCAACACAAGAGCAAGATTATTGTCCCCGCATTTTCGGTTGGGCGCACTCAAGACATCATCATGCGCATCAAAGAGTTGGTCAAAAACGGAGAAGTAGATCCCATTCCGATCTTTATCGATTCCCCGCTCGCGTTAAAAGCCACGAAAGTTTTTCGGCAACACCCGGAATGTTATGACGAGGAAACGTATCGAACCTTCACCTCAAAAGGTGATATTTTTGCTTCCAAATACATCACCTTTGTCTCGACCGCAAAAGACAGCAAACTTCTGAATCGACGGAAGGGACCCTGTGTCATTATCTCCGCTTCAGGCATGTGTGAAGGTGGCCGTGTGATCCATCACCTGAAACATACGATTGAGGATGAGGCCAATGTGATTGTCTTAGTCGGCTTTCAGGCCGAACATACCCTTGGACGGAAACTCATCGAGGAATGGGATACGGTGCCAATCTTTGGNGTACCAACCAAACGACGTGCGCAAGTGGTTCGGCTCAACGGGTTTTCCGCTCATGCAGATCGCAATGATTTATTGGCCTATGTTCGCGCCATCACCCCTCCTCCGAAAAAAGTCTTTGTGGTACATGGGGAAGAACGTCAATCCTTCGCGTTCGCGATGACGCTTCGAGAGGAATTCCCCGGCATGGAGGTGGAAGTCCCTAAACCAGACTCTATTCATGAAATTTAATACCAGACCCTATCTCCACCCCTTTCATTTTTTTCTTCACGAAACTAAGGTAAGATGCCTTCACTCACTCTCGGTCGATTACCAGACTGAGAGAGTTATTTAGTTGTTTGAAATCCTGCAAGAGGAGCTCGAAGTCATGAACCCGTTAAACGCCCTATCAATAGAAAATGGGCAGTGTATTGCTATTTTTGCATATGATGTGGGGTTCTCAATTGACATCGAAACAGCGGAACGCCGGATCACCACGATCAAAGAACGAGAGCGAATCAAACGAACCCGGCCAGCACCAACGTATTTTGATTATGAACCTCCTCCCCTTCGAATCATCCAAGAGCAGACGCCTATCAACGTGGGAAACCACCAGACCCTTCCCACGGTTGAAACCGTTCTGTATGACTTTGGGGCCATGATGGTCATGTATCGAATTCCCTTCCAGGGCTCATTCTCTACTCTTCTCCCATTAAGTGAAGCCTTATATGAGCATCAAGGCCTGTTGAAAGCTTCGCAAGCCCACGTCCACCTCCTTCTTGAAGCTCTAAAAGATGGAGTGAAAAAACCAGAACTCTCTCCACTTGTGGAAGACTATGCTATTTTTCATATCATGCAGACCCAGCCCCCCATCAACCCGGTTCATTTTTTGGCACAATACGGGCCAACGGTGGCCCAAATTCTCCGGTGTGAAGCTCAACCGCTATCCGAGCAAGAGATTCGCGACGCAACAGGAGCCCCAATTTCATTTGGGACAGAGGACATCACCTTTATTGATTGGAATGCTGCATTGGTAATCGGTCAAGAAATGGATGATGTGCGGGCAGTTCTTGAATTCGCGAACGTAGAGTTAGTGGAACGACGATTCTTGGACAATCAACTCGATAACGCATTAGAAGAAGCGTTTCAGCGATTCACCGAACGCACGTGGAACACTTATGGCTGGCCCGCATCAATGGATGCCGCCCTTCGGCACATTGCCGGGCTTCAAATGGACAGTGCAATGTTGTTCGAACAAGTCACGAATACCCTAAAATTATTCGGTGATCAATATCTCGCCAGAGTCTACCGAATGACCTCACAACGTTTCCATTTACAAAGCTGGGATACGAGTATCGTCAGAAAACTGGAGACGCTTGAGAATCTCTATGGGAAAATGGCTAATAACGCTAGCAATCGACGTGTGGAAATTTTGGAATGGATCATTATCATCCTCATTGCCATCTCCATCATTTTACCCTTCATCCCTGGGTTCCCAGGGTATTAGCCATTTTCCCATGATCATTTTCTGCCGAACACCAATACCGTGGAATAGCTCTATCAATATTATTTCAAACCTACCAGGATGGAATAATCAACTGAAGAAGAGAAAGAGAGTGGGGGTGGACAAAAGGAAAAATGGCAAAGTGCTTTATTCAAATATAAGCTGGTCATCGACATTTCGGATGAATATCGCGCTGCCGGCTTCATTCACATAGGCATCAATCCAATCGCCTTTATGGGCGGGACGGTCAACTCGAGTATTCTCATCCACCGGAAGCCGAACTTCGCTATGAGTTTCCGTATGAACCACGTAGGCGGCTCCTTCAATATGATGAACTTGGCCTCGAACTTTTGTGACAACCCCATTCCGCATCGTGGGGTCTTCTAGTAACTGTTGATAGCCTTTCGTACCTTCTACGATCCCTAATCCCAGGGCTGCCTGATGAGATGTCGACTCCGGCATTTGAGTCACGCATCCCGTTAGCCCTGCCACACTGAGCATGCAAACGATTCCTTGCACCCATGTCATATTTTTGGCTCCTTTATCCCTCAAAACATTGTTCATGTTTTCATCCTATCACAATCTTTTCAGGTGTACAGAAGATGGAACCCGGCAGGGTCCAATCTCAGTGATGGGGTTTTTAAACATACCTTTCTCATCGAGAGAATCTGACATTTCGGTCACGTATTTCTTTTGCTGAGCTTTTCAAGGGGTTCAATTGCCGTATAGGGTGTTTCCGTTTATCCTTTCTTCATTCTTTTCGCTATAATCATCATCGAAATTCCACCCAACCCCTCAAGTTGGCTCCCAGAAAAATTTTGTGGCGCGTGGTTACAGACATTCATTGAAAATTTTGATACATGGCCACGCCGTGTATTTTTCCCTAATACCTCAGTTGAGCGATTCTTATGGATGAGATGTGCTAAGACCTTGGGATGCCAGGGGTTTTGAAAAACGCAGGCAGACCCATTCGGTCTGTCGAGGCTTTTCACAATCGCTGGCGCGCAAGGGATTGGTGCAGATCGCCATAAAAAATCGCTCAATTTAGGTAAGAGAATGTTATTCACGCNCATAGGCACAGCAAAAATCTTGGCGCAAAGGTTAGCATGCCTTGTGGTGAGGTGTGGGGCGGAGTGTATCCTGAGACAAGCCGAAGGTCTCAGGGCCAACGGGGAAGGTCAATGAATTAATGAGACACTACGCTAGAATATCTGGGCCGGCCCTGCGTATTGACCGATACCCTAACAAAGGAACGATATGAGATGATTGAAGGATTTTGGCAAGAAGTTCATAAAGTCTGGGATGTTGGGATTTTCGGAACCAACTTAGGAGACATTTTTCTCGCTGCCGGCATTTTCATGGTTTTCTTATTGGCACGCCGACTGTTTTTTCAGACCACGATCAAGTCACTCAAATTGATGGTTCGAAAAACCAAGACCGACCTGGACAATCAAGTCCTCGCGGCCATCGAGAAACCATTGAAATTCGCATTTGTGGTGGTGGGGCTCTATGTGGCCGGACAATTTGTTGCACTGTCCGACACCCTCGCACATATCCTGGCGCAAGTGGTCCGATCAATGATTGCCGTCACATTGTTCTGGGCTATCTTTCGTGTCATTGATCCTTTATCCAGCTTATTTGACCGGGCCATTGGATTATTTGGCAGTGAAAGCATGCATGACACCATCAAAGGCTTTTTCGTCAAAGTCACGAAGGCCATCGTGGTGTGCTTAGGTATCGCCGCAGTCTTCCAAGAATGGGGGTTTAATATCGCGGCGGTACTGGGCAGTTTGGGTTTGGTAGGAATGGCGGTCGCACTGGGGGCTCAAGACTTCATTAAGAATATGTTTGCAGGATTGACTATTTTTCTAGACCGGATGTTTGAAAAAGGCAACTGGATTAAAACGCCTGACGTTGAAGGCAATGTTGAAGAAATCGGATTTCGAGCCACAAAAGTTCGTCAGTTTGATAAAGCCCTCGTGACGATTCCCAATTCAAAGCTCGCCAGCGAAGCCCTCATTAATTTTTCTCGCATGACACAACGACGAATTTATTGGACTATCGGGGTCGAATATCGAACCACGAAAGAACAACTCGGTGACATCATCCAGGATATCCGAGAGTATCTTCAGAAGAATCCTGACTTTGAAACCGATCCTGCTCGAACCAAAACGTTTGTCTTTTTAAATTCCTTTGGAGCCTCGAGTGTGGATATCCTCCTTTACTGTTTCACCAAAACGACGGATTGGGGAGAATGGCTGGCCGTCAAAGAACAATTAGGCTACAAGATAAAAGAGATTGTCGAGGGGCATGGAGCCAGCTTTGCCTTTCCATCAACTTCGCTCTATGTGGAAACACTCCCGTTTGGCACACCGGAACCCTTTGCCCTCCCAGAGTCCGGCCCAACTTCCAGCCCTTCCTCTGCACCATAACTCCCACCGTGTGATTCTGCCATTCAAGCACCGGCCTCGTCCCACCAGCCTTTGTCGCTTGACCCGTTCCAAGCTCTGTCCTAGTATGTGGCTTCAAGGCTACGGATCATCCTTTCCCATACAACGGAACTGTGCCCAGCCTGGTTCGTTCTTTGCCTTTTATGGCCACTTCGACAAACATCTTCCATCTCGTTTTAATTAAGCCCTCACATTATGATGACGACGGCTACGTCATTCAATGGCTCCGTTCGTCCATTCCTTCCAACACCTTAGCCGCTCTCTACAGCTTAGCGCATGATTGCGCGAACCGTCGCGTCCTTGGAGACAACGTTGAGTTGGTCGTCGAGCCCTACGATGAGACGAATACCCTGCTACCCATACAAAAGATTATTCAGGCTATTCAAGGCGCAGGACATGGGATGGTCGGCTTGGTTGGCGTGCAAACAAATCAATTCCCACATGCCGTCGATCTTGCTGATCACTTTTTACAGGCTGGCATTCCAGTTGTGATTGGCGGGTTTCATATCAGTGGCTGTTTGGCCATGCTGCCTTCCCTGCCATCTGATATACAGCAAGCCATGGACAAAGGCATTACCATGTTTGCCGGAGAAGCCGAGGAACATCTCGCTGTGCTTCTCCAGGACGCGTATCACCATCGACTTAAACCGCTCTACAACGTCATGGATCAACTTCCCGGCCTGCAAGACGTCCCAACCCCCTTTCTTCCTGCCCACATCATTAAAAACACACTTGGCCGGCTGTCGAGTTTTGATGCGGGTCGAGGCTGCCCCTTTCAATGCAGCTTTTGTACGATTATCAATGTGCAAGGTCGTAAATCACGATGGCGGTCGGCAGAGGACATCGAAGCCCTCATTCGATCCAACCTGACACAAGGCATCCGTCGGTTTTTTATCACCGACGATGACTTCGCACGAAATAAGGACTGGGAAGCCATAGTGGATCGCTTTATCACCATGCGTGAAGACGAGAAGCTTCCTATTTCGTTTACCATTCAAGTCGATACGCTCTGTCATAAAATCCCAAGATTTATTGAAAAATGCGCGCGGGCTGGCTGTCGAAATGTGTTTATTGGCTTGGAAAATATCAATCCCGACTCATTGGTCGGTGCCAAAAAGCGTCAGAATAAAATTTGGGAATATCGCAAAATGGCGCAGATGTGGAAGGACCACGGGTGCACCACCGTCGCGGGCTACATTCTTGGATTTCCAAGCGATACCCCGGAAACGATTACCCGGGACATTGCCATCATTCAAAAAGAACTCCCATTAGATTGCTTAGAATTCTTTTTTCTCACACCTCTTCCCGGATCGGAAGATCATCAGGTGCTGCACCAGCAAGGGGTGTGGATGGAACCTGATATGAATTTCTATGATTTAGAGCATGTCACCGTCAAACATCCAATCATGTCAGCAGAGACGTGGCAAGAGGTCTACCGAGCAGCGTGGAAGCAGTATTACACGCCGGAACATGTAGAAACCGTCATACGACGAGCCGCAGCCAAAGGGCAAAACATCAACAAAGTGACTTCCTTCCTCACTTGGTTCTATGGCTGCACCACGATTGAAGGC
>BS_KBA_SWE02_21mDRAFT_10001069_pt1 | contig 10417 bp, 9 predicted proteins | sample BalSeasSWE02_21m_FD_9196 | JGI IMG/M metagenome (IMG submission 9196)
AGCTCCAATTGGAATTTGAATAGGGATTGCTTGAGCACCCAGTTTGTCATTAATCTCAGCTAACACTTTATAAAAATCGGCACCCGAACGGTCCATTTTATTAACGTAGCTGATACGAGGAACTTTATATTTATCGGCTTGTCTCCATACAGTTTCAGATTGTGGTTCAACACCACCCACTGCACAAAAAATCGCGATAGCACCATCCAATACCCTTAATGAACGTTCCACCTCAACAGTAAAGTCAACGTGGCCCGGAGTATCAATGATATTAATTTTGTGTTTTTGATTATTGTAGTTCCAGAAAACGGTTGTAGCAGCAGAAGTAATCGTAATTCCTCTTTCTTGCTCTTGAGCCATCCAATCCATGGTAGCAGCGCCGTCGTGAACTTCACCAATCTTATGATTGATACCTGTATAATACAATATACGCTCTGTCGTCGTGGTTTTACCCGCGTCGATATGAGCCATAATGCCAATGTTCCTAGTATATGATAACTTTTCGGACATTTTATGTATTATACAATTGATCAATTTATACTATTAAATATTATTAGAATCTAAAATGAGAGAATGCTTTGTTAGCTTCTGCCATTCTATGAGTATCTTCTTTTTTCTTGAATGCTGATCCTTCTTCTTTATAAGCAGCCATGATTTCGCCAGCTAATTTTTGGCCCATTGATTTTTCATGACGTTTACGTGAATAGCCGATTAGATTTTTCATACCAATTGACGTTTTACGACCCGCTCTGATTTCTGAAGGAATTTGGAATGTAGCACCACCAATTCTTCTACTTCTAACTTCAACTGCAGGAGTAACATTAGCCAATGCTTTTTTCCATACTTCTAAGTTATTCTCACCTTCAATTTTTTCTGCAACAACATCCATTGCATCGTAAAAAATCTTAAAGGCAATATTCTTTTTACCTTGTAACATTAAGTTATTTACAAACTTTGTCACCAACACATCGTTGAATCTTGGATCAGGAAGAATTATTCTCTTTTTTGGTTTCGATTTCCTCATTGCTATATACTTGAATTATATATACTTCTTTATTTCTTTGGACGTTTTGTACCGTACTTTGATCTTCTTTGATTTCTGCCTTCAACACCTGAAGTATCTAAAGCTCCTCTGATAATGTGATATCTAACACCTGGAAGATCTTTTACTCTACCACCACGAATCATTACGATTGAGTGCTCCTGTAAATTGTGTCCTTCACCGGGAATGTAAGCATTAACCTCTTTACCATTAGTTAAACGAACTCTGGCAACTTTACGCATTGCTGAATTCGGTTTTTTAGGAGTAGTAGTGTAAACTCTAACACATACGCCTCTTCTTTGTGGACATGAGTCAAGGGCAGGAGAACTGCTCTTGTCTGTTAATTTCTTACGTCCTTTGCGAACTAACTGATTGATTGTTGGCATATTACGCTCTGTTAATTTTAATTCTAAACTAGTATGTAAATTTATTTTTACTGAAAAAATTCATGGAAAGAGAGGTCGGTATTAAAGACTTTTTATTTTCAACTCTGTTATATACAGAACTTGGTGTTGTTTGAGTTGAAATTGAAAACCTATAATTGTCTACTCTTCTCAGGTTTCCTTGCTCTTTTTCAGTATGTTCCTAAAACTATCTTGTTTTCGGGCTGCAAAGGTAAAAAAAGATTTCAGAAAAACAATATAGTTTTTCAAATAAAATCAATAATTTTTACAATTCTGCGCAAAGGTAATTTATTATGCGGAATAAGGGCATTAAATTCAACTTAAACACCCATTCGAAAACCATATCAAAAATTTGATTTTTGATATATTATGAGCGATATAATAAGGATTAAGTCAATTGAAGTTATTTCAAACACTTCCCTGTAATTAAAAAAACAGTGTTTTTGAGTTATAAAATTTACAAAATATTATTATTTTTGCTTGACTTAATAACCAAATTAATAAACACTATGAAAAGAAGCTTATACGCCATATTAGGACTACTTATCATTATAAGTATGGCATGTTCAAAATCCAACGATGACCCGCCTAGTCCCGTGAGTAAACTTATTACAAATATTAAACTAAAAGTGTCATTTACTGATCCTGTTTCCAACCAGAAAAATGACTTAGAACTAACAAGAGAAACGCCAATGGCCTATAAAGTTGCACTCAAGAGCGCCACACTTATTGGTAGTGGAACTACAGCCAATCACCAAATATTTAACCAAGCCAATCTCGCATCATCTCAAGTTTTCGATTTCACTGATAATAACATTTTACAGTCTCTCTTCTCAGGAAATTCTATACCCGAAGGAAGCTATAGTAAGGTTAAATTAGAAGTTTATTACTTGCAGATGAAAATTAGAATAGCAACAACTAATCGCGGTGAAGAACATCGTAACATAAGAGTTTATTTATCAGATGATATTGAAAATGAATCGGGTACTCATCATGCTGGCGACATGGTTCAATTTAGTGATGCCGGTCTTGAACATGGATGGCTATTGGGCGAAAACCAATTCCCAGACATGGATCCCGTTTCCCCCAGAAGTGCAGCCTATCAGCATGGAGGAAGTGGTGGTTGGTATGACTTCAATGGAAAATCAGGTCAGCATTATGGTCCATTTGGCGATGAAGATTTCATGAATAATGCCCCCTTCCCTATATATAATGTACAACCTACATTTAGTTTTTCAACTTCAAATGGTGGTTCTATTATCATTGATTTAAATATTGGAGGATGTTGGCAGTTTCAAGATAAATCAGGTGACACAATGTTTGGTGCTGCTGATCTTGACCCTAACGATCCTACAAAATGGGAAATGGTATTGCCGAATGTTGAGATTACATTAGAATAATTGTTTCTAAAAACGGTTTTAAAAAAGGCTATAAGTTTATTTTATTTTAGAATTTGACAGCATTTTTGGCAACAAATAGAACCCCTACTGATACATTAAGATATATATAAGAATCAAAGGAATGCCAGCCAATAGGCTGGCATTCCTTTTTGGGAATACATGAAACATCAATTAATTACTTCCTTCTTCCAATCTTTTCTGTTACTTTTGCCAGACCAAAATTTTCCCTGTGAAAGATATACTAAAAGATTTGAACGAAGCACAGCAAATGGCTGTGAAACATATGGATGGAGCCTCGATGGTCATAGCTGGAGCAGGTTCAGGGAAAACACGTGTCCTTACATATAAGGTCGCTTATTTAATCCAAAAAGGCGTCGATCCATTTAATATACTGGCACTTACTTTTACGAATAAAGCAGCTCGTGAAATGAAAGCGCGAATCACCGAACAAGTAGGTCCCGAAGCTCGCAATGTTTGGATGGGAACATTTCACTCCATTTTTGCGCGTATTTTACGGATTGAAGGTCATCGTTTGGGTTATCCCTCAAACTTCACCATATATGATATGGACGATACGAAACGATTGATCAAAAATATCATCAAAGAAAATAATTTAGACGACAAACAATATCCAGCCAATTTCGTTTTAAGTCGCATTTCAGGAGCCAAAAATAATTTGATTACACCAAGCGAATACGATGGCAACTCCGAAATTCAGAATGCTGATAAATCGGCCAGTAAACCAGCCATTGGGAAATTATACACCATCTATAATGCCCGTCTGAAAAAGGCAAATGCCATGGATTTTGATGATTTGCTTTTCAACACAAATGTGTTGTTTAGGGATTTCGAAGATGTGTTGTATAAGTACCAACAAAAATTTCAATACATATTAGTGGATGAGTACCAGGACACCAACCACTCGCAATATTTAATTGTCAAAAGATTGGCTGCCAATAACGAAAATCTTTGTGTGGTAGGCGACGACGCTCAAAGTATTTATGCTTTTCGCGGCGCCAATATTCAAAATATCTTAAACTTCCGAAAAGATTATCCCGATCATAAGATTTATAAACTGGAGCAAAATTACCGATCCACAAAAATGATAGTGGATGCAGCCAACGGAATTATCTTAAATAATAAGGATCAAATACAAAAAGAAGTTTGGACTGAAAATGAGGAAGGAAATAAGATAAAATTACTTCGCGCCTCAACCGATAATGAGGAAGGAGTCATGGTTGCCAACGCCATCTTTGACAGCAAAATGAACAATCAGTTAGGCAACGATGCCTTTGCTATTTTATATCGTACTAATGCTCAGTCGCGTTCAATAGAGGAAGGCTTACGCAAACAAGGCATCCCCTATCGAATTTTTGGAGGCTTATCTTTTTATAAACGGAAAGAGATTAAAGATGTGTTGTCTTATTTCCGTTTAGTTATTAATAATAAAGATGAAGATGCACTATTACGATGCATCAATTACCCCGTTAGAGGCATTGGGTCTACCAGCATTCAGCGTCTACAAATTGCTGCCGACGAACAACAAATTAGTATCTGGGATGTAATCAGCAAAGGAGCAAATTTTCCTTCCGATATAAATGCAGGCACTCGATCAAAAATTGAAAACTTTGTGATAATGATCAAGAGTTTCACAGCTCAAATTGATCAAAAAAATGCTTACGAATTAGGTAAAATTGTGGCCAACTCATCGGGCATTTTGAAAGAATTATATAACGATAAAACACCTGAAGGAGTGAGTCGTTACGAAAACATTGAAGAACTTTTAAACGCCATCAAAGAGTTCACTGAAACCGAACTCACTGAAGAACAAATTGAAGAAAGAGATGGAAACATCACCCTCGGTTTGCCTGAATTCATGCAAGATGTGGCACTCATTACTGATGCCGACACCAAAGACAAAGAAGGCACTGATTATGTTTCGCTAATGACTATTCATGCAGCTAAAGGTCTAGAATTCCCTTATATTTTCGTGGTTGGATTAGAGGAAAATTTATTCCCTTCAATTATGTCATTGAATTCGAGAAGTGATTTAGAAGAAGAACGTCGTTTGTTTTACGTAGCTATTACTCGGGCCGAAAAACAACTTCATTTGTCCTATGCCGAAAATCGCTATAAATGGGGTAATTTAACCATTTGCGAACCAAGTCGTTTTTTGGAAGAAATTGATGATAAATTTATCGATCGCCCCACTCAAAAAACGAACATCTTTGAATCAAAACAAATTAAGGAAGAACCAAGATGGGGAAGTGGATACAAGAAAAAACCTGCTGCGAATACTGAGAAAAAAATAGTACAAGCACCCCCTCCCATCATTAGTAAAAATTTAAAGAAAATTGGGGCAGCAACCAATAATGCGGCCTTTGCATCCGATCCTGCCATTATTGAAAAATTACAAAATGGTATGGAGGTTGAGCATATCAAATTTGGAAAAGGGAAAGTTATCAATCTCGAAGGAGAAGGCTCAAACAAAAAGGCAACCGTATTTTTTCCCGAAGTAGGTCAAAAGCAACTTTTGTTAAAATTTGCAAAACTTAAGATTTTATAAAAAAAAACGTATCTTTGTAGCCTTATCACCTGTGTGAAAATAATTTAAGACTTCGGATAATTTATTGCCAACTCATTAATCTGGATAAAAAAATCCGCTGAACAAAAAAGATATATCAAATGATGGAATACAACACAACAAGAAATTTTTTAGTCATTTCTCAGTACGGAAGGAATATTCAAAAAATGATTGAGTACACTCTTACAATGGAAGATAAGGCTAAACGAACAAGAGCAGCTTACCTCATTGTAGAAGTAATGGGGCAAATGCACCCTCAAGTAAAGGATACTGTAGATTTCAAACAGAAATTATGGGATCATTTACATATTATTTCAGGTCTCAAATTAGACGTTGACTGCCCTTATCCTGCACCAACAAAACAACTTTTAGATGCGAAACCTGATCCGATTCCATATCAGGATAATAAAATCAGATATAGACAATACGGGAAAAATTTACAGCGAATTATTGAAAAAGCTATTGAGTTAGAAGATGGTGAAGAAAAAGATGAATTTGTAAAAACAATTGCGAATCATCTCAAAAAATCATACTTAAATTGGAATCGCGATTCTGTAAACGACGAACTCATTTTTGAACATTTAGAAGTGCTTTCAAACGGTAAATTAAAAATGCCTTCAAATGCGCGTTTATTAAATACTGGCGATATTCTATCCAGAGGAAGTAGCAGTAGCAATGTCGGCGCTAGTCCAATCCAAAGAAAAAGGAAATTTGTAAAAAGACCCAAAGATAAAAATGGTCCTTACAGAAAACAAAGTTCACAATAATCAATAAATCCCAATTCAGTGAGCTCATTTGAAATAATTGGCGGTCAAAAACTGAAAGGGGAAATCACTCCCCAAGGTGCTAAAAACGAAGCCCTACAGGTTATTTGTGCCACATTATTAAGTCCCCAAAAAATCACAATTTCTAATATTCCAGATATTAGGGATGTTAATAAGTTGATCGAACTTGTTGCCTATCTTGGTGCTGATGTAAATAAAATTTCAGACGACACCTATACTTTTGAGGCTAAAAACATAAATCTCGATTATCTAGAAACCGATGATTATAGTTCAAAAGCAGCCGGCTTACGTGGTTCAATCATGATTGTTGGTCCATTACTTGCTCGCTTTGGAAAAGGATTTATTCCCCAACCCGGTGGCGATAAAATTGGTCGCCGCAGACTTGATACACATTTCGTTGGTTTACAAAAACTAGGTGCTAAATTCAGCTATAATAGTACAAATAGATATTATCAAATAGAGGCCGAAAAACTTCAAGGTACTAATATGTTACTCGACGAAGCTTCGGTTACCGGTACTGCTAACATTTTAATGGCAGCAGTTTTGGCTGAAGGACGTACCACCATTTTCAATGCTGCTTGCGAACCATATTTACTTCAATTGAGTAAAATGCTGATTCGGATGGGCGCTAAAATTCAAGGGGTTGGTTCAAATCTTTTGACTATCGATGGAGTTGAAAGTTTGGGTGGTTGTGAGCACCGAATGATGGCCGACATGATTGAAGTAGGTAGTTTTATCGGTATGGCTGCCATGACTAAGTCGGCTCTAACGATTAAAAATGTTGATTACGACGCTTTGGGATTGATTCCTGAAGTATTCAAGAGAATGGGCATTAAGATTGAGGTCAAAGGCAATGATCTTCATATTCCCGAACAAAATGAGTACGAGGTTGAGACCTTTATTGATGGTGCGATTATGACCATAGCAGATGCCCCGTGGCCAGGCTTCACACCTGATTTAATCAGCATTATGTTAGTCGTAGCCACACAGGCAAAAGGCAGTGTATTAATTCATCAAAAAATGTTTGAAAGCCGCTTATTTTTTGTCGACAAACTCATCGATATGGGAGCACAAATTATCTTGTGTGATCCACACCGAGCCACCGTTATTGGCTTGAATAATAAATATCCACTCCGCGGAATCTCAATGACTTCTCCCGACATTAGAGCTGGGGTTGCCTTATTAATTGCAGCTCTATCTGCCGAAGGCAAAAGCACCATCGATAATATTGAACAAATTGACCGCGGTTATCAAAACATTGATAAAAGACTCCAAATGCTGGGAGCCAAAATAACACGTATTGACTAAAATCCCTTACTCTTTATTGAAAAAATATGACAATTTGTCTCAATAAATGAATTGGCAAATAATTTGCTATGTAGAAGTGGATTCATAATAAACATTAATTTTTGATTGAAAAATGGCAAAGGATAGCATAAACAATAAAGAAAATAAAACAAAAGAAATGGCTGAAGCAATAGAAAATGAGGAAGCAAAAATGCAAGAAGGGGAAGAAATAAATGCCAAAGCTGAAAAGCCGTCAAAGAAGAAAGTTCGCAAAGCAAAAAAAGCGACCGAAGAATTAATAGAGGACGAGAAAATAAAATATGCTGAATTAAACGATAAATACCTTCGTCTTTTCTCCGAATTTGACAATTTCCGTAAAAGAACGATAAAAGAACGTATGGAATTAACCAAATTAGCTTCCCAAGACGTAATTATGTCGATGCTACCAGTTGTTGATGATTTTGAAAGAGCAATTCAAGCATTCGATGATACAAAAGAAACCGAAAGTTTGAAAGAAGGTGTTAATTTGATTTATAATAAATTCAAATCCATACTCAACTCCAAAGGCGTTGAATGCATGGAATCTAAAGGCAAAGAATTTGATACAGATTTTCATGAAGCCTTGACTCAAATCCCTGCTCCATCTGAGGAATTAAAAGGAAAAGTAATAGATGTAATTGAAAAAGGTTACACAATGAACGGAAAAATAATACGATTTGCAAAAGTAGTTGTTGGAAACTAGTATTCTATTTTACACCTAAGCGATAAAACAAAAGATGTCTAAAAGAGATTATTACGAAATATTAGATGTGCCTCAAGGTGCTTCAGAAGCGGAAATAAAAAAAGCCTATCGTAAACAGGCATTGAAGTATCATCCAGATAAAAATCCTGATGATAAAGCGTCAGAAGAAAAATTTAAAGAAGCAGCCGAGGCTTATGAGGTTCTAGGGAATCCTACTAAACGAAGTCGTTACGACCAATATGGACATGCCGGAGTTAGCGGAGCAGCCAATGGTGGCGGTGGCTTTGGTGGCGGTTTCGGAGGTGGTATGAGTATGGATGACATCTTTAGTAATTTCGGAGATATTTTCGGAGGCGCTTTTGGTGGAGGTGGTGGTGGAGGTAGTCGCCGACGTAGAGTAAACAAAGGCTCCAATCTTCGTGTGAAAGTTAAACTCACTATTGAAGAAATTGCCAATGGTGTTGAGAAAAAAATTAAAGTAAATAAATATGTAAGCTGTAAACCATGTAGTGGAAGTGGTGCCGAAGGTCATTCAGGACACACAACTTGTCCTACTTGCCATGGTTCTGGTCAGGTTACTCGCATAACCAACACTTTTCTTGGCCAAATGCAAACAGCTTCTACTTGCCCAAGTTGTGGTGGCGAAGGGAAGATTATCAAAAATAAATGCCAATCTTGTGGTGGACATGGAATTGTTAAGGGAGAGGATGTTATTAGCATCAAATTACCAGCTGGAGTTTCAGAAGGCATGCAACTTTCTGTTAGTGGAAAAGGAAATGCCGGAGAACGGGATGGTATTCCAGGTGATTTGATTGTATTGATTGAAGAAATCCCACACGAAGAATTAATTCGTGATGGTTCAAATCTGATTTTTGACAAATTCATTAGCATTCCAGAGGCAGCCTTAGGAACAACCATTGAAATACCTACCGTTGATGGAAAGGCAAGAGTTAAGATCCCTGCTGGAACACAAGCCGGAAAAATATTACGCCTCAAAGGAAAAGGGTTACCAGATGTGAATTCATATAATCGTGGTGATTTATTAGTAAACATCAATGTATGGACACCAAAATCACTAAGTAAAGAAGAAAAAGAAATGATGGAAAATCTTGCTCATTCCGAAAACTTCAAACCCAATCCTAGCAGTAAAGACAAAAGTTTTTTCAGTCGAATGAAAGAATATTTTGAAGGTTATTAAAATCTTAAAAAAACATCTTAATGGAACTTTTTGTAGCAGAAAATATCACCAAGACTTTTACGAATCATACCGCACTCAATAATTTAAGCATCAAAGTTCCAGAAAAAAGCATCTTCGGATTATTAGGTCCTAATGGTGCTGGAAAAACAACACTCATCCGCATCATCAACCAAATTACGGCCCCTGATTCTGGTAAGTTATTTTTGAATGGCGAAAAGCTAAGTCCCAAGCATATTGCAAATATTGGCTATCTCCCTGAAGAACGTGGTCTTTATAAGAAAATGAAAGTTGGTGAACAATCTGTTTACTTAGCTCAACTCAAAGGATTGGAGCGAAAAGAAGCCATCAAACGTTTAAAATATTGGTTCGAAAAATTTGAAATTGGATCGTGGTGGGATCGTAAAGTAGAAGAGCTATCCAAAGGGATGCAACAAAAAATTCAGTTTATTGTGACCATTGTTCACGAACCCAAGCTACTTATTTTTGACGAACCATTCTCAGGTTTTGACCCCATCAATGTAAACTTATTAAGAGATGAAATCTTAAAACTAAGAGATAAAGGAGCAACCATTATTTTCTCGACGCATAATATGGCTTCGGTTGAAGAATTGTGTGATCATATTGCTTTGATAAACAATTCCCAAAAAATATTGGATGGAGAAGTGAAGGAAGTAAAATCCCGTTTCAAAACCAATACATTTGAGATTAGTTATTCGGGTTTTGACAAAGATGTGAAACAATTATTTAACGGTCAGTTTGAGTTGGTTGGAGTAACAAAATTCGATGAAAGCTCAACTGCAAAAATCAAAATCAATCAAGGCACACAAAACGATCTTTTGAATCATTTACTTCCTCATCTACAAATTCATTCATTCAATGAAATTATTCCTAGCATGAATGATATTTTTATACAGCGAGTGGCCGAAGCGAACCAATCAAAAAATGAACAGTCATGAATAAAATAAAACTCATCAT
>BS_KBA_SWE02_21mDRAFT_10001070_pt1 | contig 10411 bp, 10 predicted proteins | sample BalSeasSWE02_21m_FD_9196 | JGI IMG/M metagenome (IMG submission 9196)
GAGGACCGCCGTAAAGGGGCTGCAGATGAGCAAAGCATGGATGAAAGCGCGGAGTGTAGAAGTGAGAAGGAGGACCGCCATCAGTTGGACGAGCTGGATGAGCGAAGCGTGGAGGAGGAAAGTGAGGAGGAAGACTGCCATCAGTTGCCCATTGAGGCTAGAAAGTTCCTTGCCGAGGAGGAAGTAGCCACCGTACAAACGATGAAGAGGCTGAATGAAGAATATAACGTATTTACGAAGTATCCCTCTGCGGGAGATAGAAGTGAGGGTAAAAATGTGGACGCAGATGTTCGTGCTGAAGAGGGGGCGGTGGACAGAGGAGATCTGGAGAATGGTGCTGTACGTCCAGCAGAAGAGGGAGATGTACTAGTGGTTGACAGAGACAATTTGGAGAGACAAAACTGGACTCTGTTCTTGAATTTTCTCTCTGTTCTTTCTCAGTTAGATATTTATGCGTTTAATGTGTTCTTGGATATAATGGATGTAGCAATGAATCTGCATCCTTAGCGGGGAAGCTTACTATGGAGGGTATTCCAGCTTGGATGATTGGTATGAGGGAGAGGAGTGAACAGTTACCACACAGCTTCTATACAGATTAGGGAAGGTGGTAAGGTGGAGTTGTGGGTGAATGGGGATCAATTGGGGGCAATTTCAATGCTTAACGGATCTTGTCATAAGTAAATATCCAATTAGCGTCCATAAAACTTTGTCTTCATTGGTATTTTCTGTGGTAAAACTCTCGTTTCAACCGCATTCTCTTTGTTGGTGCAGTGCAACGTTCAGTCAATCTTTCAAGTTCAGCAAGCTGCTTCTGTGTAGTTTCAAAACGATTACTCAATACATCGATCACACTAACAGAGTTCTTGTCCAGAGCTGGGGACTGTTCTAGCTCTTCGACGGTGGGTGTACCAACAATGGCCATGATTAAAGTGTCTCCAGCACCTTTGCCACCTCGAAAACTGAAATGAGGTGAGCACCCCACAACTTGCACATGCTGGAACTTCTTTGTTATAAGAGGAATAGTTCTGCCCTTCCAATAATGATTGCTCATTATCAAAAGAAAAGGATGTGTGTAGCTTCGAGCTAAGGATGATAGGCCCTTATCCACCAAAGCTTCTGTGAATGCTCTGTCCCAAAATATCACGCAATGACAACTGTGGTGAAGTTCAGTCAGAATTATATAGTCAATATAGCGAATATCCCACTGTGAAATCGGTCACTTACCCTCGCAAGTTCATAGGAGATGTACAATCTGCCTGTAAAAATCCCACATGAAGCTGATGGGCACCAGATAATGAAGACCATTTCTCTAGGAAAAGTTTGTAGATCTCTCCTCCCAAGAACAAACGATTTGGATCTATCTCGCACCCAATCCACCTAGTGTTTTCATTCGTAGCCGAGCCAGAGATGCACGCAACAAGGATGCCTGCGCCAAGATCAACGCAGTAAAGCTTGGTTTGATCTCCGAAGAGTTTAGTTGCGTATAACTTTATCCAACGGTGAATCGATTCCCAGCTAGCAAAATGTAGCATCCAAAAGGTGAGATCAACCAAGACATTTAAAGACGCAAAAAGCTAAGAGTTGGAACTTACTCTCTGTAATTGAATGCTGTGAAATTGTGAGTTCCAACAGAAGAGTTTCAAAAGGTGAGTTCCAAAAGAAGAGATCAATGGCATTTGATACGATGTACGAAGCTTCGAACTTACTTTGATGTACTCCACCACCGAAAGTTTTCGTGCTTATGCTGTTGGAAAGCTCTTCTAAGTTTTTTGCATCTTGTTGAATGGCTCTATTAGCCGCAGTACTTTGTTGAAGCCTAGCTTGCTCTTGCTCGTTTCGAATGTCTTCATCGATTATTTCAGCAGTGGTGGCAAGATCATCCATTTCTAATGCGATTTTGCGTTCTATCGCTTTACATTGACCTCGGAAAACATTGGTGGCTACAGTTCTCTTGATATCCAATGGCTCATTCAATCGTAGATGTTCTCCTTGCTCATTAATCTGTTGAATCTTCCTATCCACCTCAGCTCTGATGAATTGTCTCACTTTGTTTGCAGCAATACGTTTTACATCTGCTTGATAGCAATGTAGGGACCAGTGGAGTTCATGGTCTTTCATTGGGCCAAACCAGCCGCAATTACCCGGGCAGTGGACATTCATGTGATCAATTTTGTCCCCAATTTTGCGACAGTACCAAGCTTCACCATAATCCTTTTGACAGCCTGGGCAGCACGAGCCAATGCAAGGTAAGCAATCAAAGCAATAAACTCCCTTGCAGCAACTGACTCGCATTGGTGTACCTAGCAGATCTTTGCAGGATCCACAAATCAGCTCTTCTGTATTTGTCGTCATTTTGTTCACTGCATATGCAAGGATGTTTCTGCTGCCTTTGTCAAAGCCTTCAATAGTATCTGAAAGTGGGTCTATTGCTGGATTATTGAAATCCGTGCCCCCCTTTCCTCCCTCCTTCTTTAAGTTGGAAGATCTAGTGTTGAAGGCAGGACCACTCCTCGAGTTGGAGGTTGTGGCAGTTGAGCTTCTCGAATTGGATCGATGAGCATCCTTTGCAAAAGCATTGGGCTTGTCCATGGGAGTTACTACTTCGGCTGCAACACCCGACGAGATTGAGGTTGTGGGAATTGATTCAGCACGAGCAGTCGTGAGAGTGTCGCCATCAGTTACTTCTTTTGCAACGTCATCCTCTGCCAACTCCTCATGACTGTTTAGGGCAGGACCACCCGACGTGGCTGAGGTTGTGGAAGTTGAAACAGCACAAGCTGCCGTGGGAGTAACTACTGCAGCTCCACACTCGGCTGACCTTATTGAACAGGATCCACTAGTGTTTGAAACAGGACTACCCGTCAAGTTTGAGGTTGTGGCAGTTGAGCTTCTCCAATTAGACCGATGAGCATCCTTTGCAAAAGCATTTGGCGTGTCCATGGGAGTTACTACTTCGGCTGCAACACCCGACGAGATTGAGGTTGTGGGAATTGATTCAGCACGAGCTGTCGTGGGAGTGTCGCCATCAGTTACTTCTTTTGCAACGTCATCCTCTGCCAACTCCTCATGACTGTTTAGGGCAGGACCACCCGACGTGGCTGAGGTTGTGGAAGTTCCATCAGATGCTTGAGATTCGTCGAAATCACGTGGTAACGTTTTGATATAGGAGTGGTAATGCATGTCCGCGTGGAAACTTAACCAATCCATTCGACTAATCCACCCTTTGAAGAGGCCATACGCCACTTTGAAACGCTGGGTGTCTATCATTTGTTGAGTAAATGATCCCGACTCCAATAACAAACCCTCGCTCACAAGTATCATTCCAAACATCACGAAAAGACCACAGCTTGAACCATCACGTTGTAATGGTACATCTTGCGAACAGTTCAGCAATGTCCAGCTATGAATAGATCCAGTTTTGTCTGCACCATTATCGAGTAAGCTCGCATCATACAAAAATTTCCTCATATACCACAGATAAACGTTGCTTTCAGCATCGTCACTGTTCAGAATTAATCGACCTTCTATGAGGAATGGTCCGTCGTAGAGTCGGAGCAGCTTTGATTGCATGTCAACGAAGATGAAGATCCAGTGTACCGATCCTGCATTAATTGGCACCAAGATCTTCTCAAAGTCAAATATTGACCGCTTAGTCCCAGGGAGTTTTTGCTCTCTAATCCACCTTCGTACTCTCCCAAAGTCGTAATATTCCTCTCCTGGGGGCAGAGGCACATCATGTTTAATTAATGCTGACATGAAGTATGAATTGAGGATGAGAACATTTGGGTATTCTGCCTGCAACACCACCCCGCAGAGAAAGTTCATCAGTTCATCGTTTAACCATCTACCAGGCTCGAAGCGAGAGAAAGATCCATAAGTTATCGACTTCGAACCATCTTGGATGAATACTGTGCCCGATGTGTTTTCCCATAATGACTCAAGTGTTCTTCGTTCCACACCCACATCCTCAGGAGGTATGTCACTGTCGTCGTCACTGTCGAATTGAGCAACCCCCTGCATATCCACATCCTCATAAGAAATATTCCCATTGTTTAATGACAAAAGCACTCGTTTTATACCGGAAATGCCGAAAAAGGCGACCAACTTCCTTTCGATGGAGCCATTAGCAGCGGCTGCAGCGGCAGCGGCAGAAGCAGCAGCAGTGTCCTGTTTATGTTCCTCCTTCAAATTCATTGTGATGGTGTAATTATTCATTGCCCCCTCTCACAAATAAATTATACATGTTGCACTGCTTTGGATCTTTGTCCATCACCTTTTTGTGCAGCAACAACAAAGATCCATTATGATATCAGCTGTCCTATTCTGTTCCTCGATTTTTCCAGTTTTTGCTCTGTTCTTGATCTGCTCTGACAAAACTGGTCTCTGTTCTTGATCTGTTCTGACAAAACTGGTCTCTGTTCTTGATCTGTTCTGCAAAACTGGCTTCTGTTCTTGCACTGATTTTGCCTAACTGGTCTCTGTTCTTGATCTGTTCTGACAAAACTGGACTCTGTTCTTGAATTTTCTCTCTGTTCTTTCTCATCGTCTCTAATACCACCACACCTCAGGGGGCGAAAAGTTACAGAGACAGCAGGTGATATCACGCTTGTATCTCATGCTCCAAACAGCAGGAACAACCTCTTTCACCGGGAGGTACTTCATCGCGTCGAATGAGGACCCATGAGTTGTTATCAACGTGGCCGTTGACCTCCTTGACGATGGCTTCAACAAATTCGGGAGCATCGGACAGCTTGATAGCCTGGTGGTAATACATGATATCTCCAACCATTTCTGCTAAGAACGCAATGGGATGACGCATACGCTCTTGAAGTAGAGGGTGCTCGTCGTGAGCTGCACCGTAGTCAATGGATAATGAGCCTGGCTCAATGGTGGAAGACATACCTACATATCGATCCGTCGTTGTTGTCCGGAGCATCAGAATTCGATGTTGCGGTGCTACCTCCCTCTGAAAGCGAATGCAATGCAGGCTGAGTAAATTCTGCTGCAGTGTTGGAGGGTTGAAATGAAAGATACAATATGCTTGCTCCATGCGGTGTATTAGACGATGTTGAATTACTTGTTGACTATCAGCATGCCCATCGCTGTTAGTCGTATCATCTTGTCGTCGCTCATCTGGCGGCCCACTCTCTTGCTGCTGATTCTCCACACCATTACGTTGATGATCATGAACGTCTTTATCATCATCATCCTCATCATCTTCTTCTAGTAACGAATCATCGGGATCATCACCACCATATCCCCACGCCAAAGTTTCCAATCCAGCAGCATTACTCGCTTCATCATCACCATCTTCATCATCATCTTCCCAAACTTGAATATACTCAGTCTCCACTGTACTATCCGGAGGATGCCAACAATTGACTCCAATCACATTAGTACTCTTCGTTCCCTCTCCATCCTCGTCCTCGTCGTCATTAGTTCGGTCATCAAAGCACGAAGGATCCGCAGCGAAAGGATCATAAAATCCATCTTCAATCATGTCTTTGTTGTGCAGCTCTTTGTAGTTCAATCTATCACGCTTGTTGTTGTTGTGATTTTGATTGTCGACGTTGTGTGAGCCCAGGCCGACAATTCCACTGCGCTCCAATTGAAGAATGTCATCGAGGCCGAGGAGTGTTATTCGTTTTGGGTTGCCGCTCTTTTGTTTTGCAGTTATCGTGTCCTCCGCCTGTTGTTGTTGTTGTTGACTATCAGCATGCCCATCGCTGTTAGTCGTATCATCTTGTCGTCGCTCATCTGGCGGCCCACTCTCTTGCTGCTGATTCTCCACACCATTACGTTGATGATCATGAACGTCTTTATCATCATCATCCTCATCATCTTCTTCTAGTAACGAATCATCGGGATCATCACCACCATATCCCCACGCCAAAGTTTCCAATCCAGCAGCATTACTCGCTTCATCATCACCATCTTCATCATCATCTTCCCAAACTTGAATATACTCAGTCTCCACTGTACTATCCGGAGGATGCCAACAATTGACTCCAATCACATTAGTACTCTTCGTTCCCTCTCCATCCTCGTCCTCGTCGTCATTAGTTCGGTCATCAAAGCACGAAGGATCCGCAGCGAAAGGATCATAAAATCCATCTTCAATCATGTCTTTGTTGTGCAGCTCTTTGTAGTTCAATCTATCACGCTTGTTGTTGTTGTGATTTTGATTGTCGACGTTGTGTGAGCCCAGGCCGACAATTCCACTGCGCTCCAATTGAAGAATGTCATCGAGGCCGAGGAGTGTTATTCGTTTTGGGTTGCCGCTCTTTTGTTTTGCAGTTATCGTGTCCTCCGCCTGTTGTTGTTGTTGTTGTTGACTATCAGCATGCCCATCGCTGTTAGTCGTATCATCTTGTCGTCGCTCATCTGGCGGCCCACTCTCTTGCTGCTGATTCTCCGAGATTTTTGATCTCACTTTCCAAGCTTTCAACGCTGCCTCGTTTAATGCGCTTTGGGGGGATGTAAATGATCCAAATGTGCAGATCTGATTTGTGGACAGATGAATGACATTGGTAATCGTTGTCGTGAAAATTAATTGTTGAAGTAAACTAACCCCCTCTCCCCGGAAAGCATATAGAATTAAACCCGCTATTACTATGCTCGCTCGTGGATATTTCAAAGCCATCACGTTATCGTGGTGCTCTCCGATCCACAGTTTTCATCTAATATTGATATGTTATTGTATATTTTCCATGCAAGTATACAGGCAGACATATTATGATCACAATGCTCTGAACGAATGTTTTTTAAGAAACAACGCACCATACCCTTCCCTTCAATTCCCACGCTATTAAAAATGTCATTGGCTAAATTGTCGACGATGTCGCATGCCTTCTCCGTTGCAAGTGTGCTTAGTGATTGTGCCATGTTCAGATGGCAATTATTGCGTCTTAACATCGATGAAGCGTACCGTTTCCCTTTCCGTTTTATGAATCTTATAAGATGATGGAGTATCGTGATAGAAGCATATCTCTTACACATATCCCGGAGCGGAAAGTTGGGATGAATGTCACTAATTTTAGGTGCACTCCAATCAACCAAGCATTTATGGAGAACATAATCACCAGCAATTTGAACCAAGGCAGAAGTAGGTGCAGGAGAATTCAAATACTGCGACACAATTTTTCCTGGATCCTGCCGACGTAGTTTCTTCCCACGAGGGAGCCTCCATAGAAAAAGGATAAAGTCTAAACAATCGTCACCAACTCTCTCGCAAAGTGTGTCGAAGCTTGGAACACCATCACCACCTCCTTTGTGGGGCACATTTTTCTCTGGGCCGTTGTCACTACTCACAGGGGATAGTTCTAAAAAATGCGGAGAACGGCAAGTCTCATGTGTTGCCGTGGTAGCTGAGCAATTTGTCATGTGTTGCCGTGGTAGCTGAGCAATTTGAAGATCTTCTTTGTTTGAGCTCGGACAAAATGTATACTATTATTGGCTCCTCATATTGTTACATAAGTATGTTGGTATTGTACCCAACCAACGCAACTGCAGAGAGAAAGCAGTGGGAGATAATGGCAGGGAGGAGAACAGGGGAAGAAATTGGAAAAATAGGCTTGAGCAAGAACAGGGCAAGAACAGAACAAATTTTCGAGAACAGGGCAAGAACAGAACAAATTTTTGAGAACAGTGGGCGGGGCAAGAACAGAAACCAAGAACACGGCCGGGAAGGAACAGGGCAAGAACAGAACAAATTTTTGAGAACAGTAGGCGGGGCAAGGGCAAAAACCGAGAACACGGCCGGATTTTTGAGAACAGAGGAAGAGGACTGGCAGAAAAAAAATGACCATGCATCATGTGCTGCACAAATTAATCATGATATACTAAAACCATGATGAATTGGAGAATAGATTACACCGGAGGTTGCCTCACAGATATTCAAAGGCACCGATCCATCCCGATCGACGACTTTCGTAGGACCATTGGTGCTGCTACAGACATCATTGTGTCCAATGCATCCGTGACTCTTGTGAATGGAATTTACAGGAGAAGTGAACAAACGCATGACGGTGTGTCGATGTACTATAAACTAGGTAAACTTCCTTCTCCTGGGATGGTCTACGCTATTTTTAGAGCACCGATTGACGTAGACGACGCGAGGGCTGCAGGGCGGCGCTGGTATCTAGGCAAAGTTCCACATTGGAGGAATAAGATGGATTCTACAATTCCAGATGATGAAAAAGAAATGTATTATTGTACTGTAGCACCAGTAGGGTTATCTGAGCAGGAGCTTTTGAGTGGTGACCGGAGTGACTGGAATGTTCCAGTCCGTTACGAATGGAGAGCTATCACGCACGACGACGACTGTGGATATGACAACATGCCTGATTATGGTAACCCCCCTGTTGTAAAAGTGCGGCTTGTTGATTTGACAACTGAATGTACAGAAGATACTGCTATTGATTGTATTAATATTGAAGAACGCTTGCTTAACCTTCGTCGTTTTGAAAACCGTGCATTGATGATGGCTCTTTTCCACGCTGGAAGAATGCGACTACACGTCCAAGCAGATATGACGGAGAATTGCGCTGTGTGTTTAGAGCGGTTGAAGAATGATCATCGCAAAGGTGTTGCGGTGGCACAAATCGGCGGGTGCAACCACAAATTTCACATCATCTGTCTCGAGCAATGCCTCAATGTCGACCATTTTGTATGTCCAATTTGTAGGGGCGAAATTTAGCTCTCCTTAAGCTTAAAAAGCAGATCCACTAGCTACTTCTTATCAGCTGTCTTCTTCTACACGGGTGTTGTCTTGTTTCTCAAGTCATCCATGAAAGACCCCATGACTGTTCTAAAGGTACAAACCAACACAACGCGATATCGACAGTTGTTATGAGAACGAAGGAAGGAATACACTACCGCATGTGTATATCCGTTCCTTCTATCATTCTTTGAATCAAAATGCTTGTGAAGCGGGTCCTCCTCGCTTCTTAGAGATAAGTTCATGTACTCGAAGCCAACAAATGGGGCATTCCAGCCATTATTTCGAAATAGATCAAGAACTAACTCCGACCGCAAATCATCGTTGCAACGCCTTCCATGTCCTTTCTGCTTATTAACTTGCTGGTGAAAGTACAGCAACAAGTTGCTTAGTTCAGTTTTGAGTACGTCATACATAAGCAGAAAGGACTTGAGGTTGCAAAATGGCAATCGGTGAACCAGTCCACTCCTACTATCTGAGTATTTCATTGAAGTTGGCTGAATCTGCGATAACCCAAAATCAACCCTGGCACCAGAACTATCACGCCTGCCTTTAGCTGTCCCAGCTTGATAAATATCAAAGAGGTGGTCAAAGAGATGCTGCTGCAATCTATCAATATCTCCTACACAGCTGGCAATCCCCGTCATTAATTCCGAATCTGAGTAGAAAGCTCTAAGCGGTCCAGCTGTTGTTGATGTAGAAACATCTACCACTGATACGCCCGATGACTTCAAAACTGAGTCATAGCTGGGTTTGAGTTGCATTATTTCATCTCCATGGGGAACAGAATGTAAGTTTTCAACAACGTAGACGAAATGAGATTGAGGTATGAATAGATTGATTTGTTTGTGTACTTTTTCTTGATTCCATTTTAGACCATTCAGCATTCGTCGTTGCTGTGATTTAGGTTTCGAATGCTGCCGAAGGGGATGACATCTGGCTGAGTTGGTGCAGAATTGAAAATATAAATACCGACCATACCATGGTGGCTGCATTAGTCAAGCAGTAGAACCTAATTGTAAATAAGTTGTGGCAAACGACCTCACATGCAAAAAATGCACAATAATCAACTTTGCCATCAACTTCATCTTTTCGCGAACGATGTCTTCCACCTCCTGAAGTTTATCGCCAGTCATAGCTTGGGCGTCATTTGTCACAAACAGGGTTTTATCATTCCCATTCTCAATAAATTCAAACAAAATACGTTGTGGATTATGGAATAGGTGTAGCATCAAACGATCTACAAGTGCACTCTTTGCCGCTTCATCGTTTAAATCGCTGGGTAAAACAATATCACCATCACTCAAACCGCTGAATATAGCTTCAACCGCACCTTTGGCATCACTTTTCAACGACGCGATGATTTCTTTATACCTAGGCATCTCATCTTTCTTCAACGAGATGTTATTATTCACAAGGGTATCGAATTTTGAACCATCAGGTGGCAAGAGGTTTTTGAATTTGCTGTAGAACTCTTGCTGCAGGTATTCTTTGATCGGGCTTTGACGTCCGAATTCTTTATAAAATGTTTCCACATTCTCAGGAGAGTGTTGGTGTAGGTAGAGAGTCATGAAGAGGCGACAATGAAAAGTGAGCATGACAGCACATACAGATGAACTGTCACCATCACCCGCCTTGATTGCCTCGATTTCGTCAGTGCCGACCTTGATCTTGGGAAAAGACATGAATTCC
>BS_KBA_SWE02_21mDRAFT_10001071_pt1 | contig 10408 bp, 12 predicted proteins | sample BalSeasSWE02_21m_FD_9196 | JGI IMG/M metagenome (IMG submission 9196)
ATTTTTGCAATTTTCCCTGCCTTGGCAATTCATGCTATATGGAATCGTAAAGTTCAAAAAAATAAATAACTATAATCATACCTTAAATATTATATAATATTTGTTGGTTTAAAATACCCCAAAAATATGCCAAAATTAATTTTTCGTTTATTCTTTTCGTTTGTTTTATTTGTGAGTGTTTTTATTTTAATACAACAGCAATTAAAGCCAGAGTCATTTGGTAAATATGGCCATTATAGAGCCAATTCCATAGATGATAATATGATGAGAACTTCTTATTATAAAGGAGAAGAAAAGTGTTCAACTTGTCATGAAGAAGTTGCTGATTTAAAATCTAATGACCTTCATTCAGGAGTTAGCTGTGAAAGTTGTCATAGCCCAAAGATAGATGCATCAATAGAATGTGAAGTAATGCCTCCTAAAGTTGAAGGGAATCTTGAGTTTTGTGGCCAATGTCATGCTATGAATTTAGGGCGTCTAAAAAAGGGAGCACCGCAATTAGATTTTAAAGAACATAAAGAAGGACAAAATTGTATTGAATGTCATAATCCACACGCACCATGGGAACTGAAAGAAAATTAGAAAATAGAAGGAAGTTTTTCCAGACTTCTGCAGCTTTAATAGGGGGAACTTTAATGTATTCACTGATAAAGCCATTTGAAGCAATTGCACAAACTAAGGAAGAAGATATTAGCGAAGATAAAGCCGAACTTCCACTATGGGGTATGGGTGTTGATTTGGAGAGTTGTATTGGTTGTGGAAAATGTGCTGAAGCTTGTAAAATAGAAAATAATGTACCAAAAGAGCCATTTTATTTTAGAACTTGGGTTGAACAATATACAGTTAAAAATGATGGTGAAGTTAAAATAGAATCTCCAAATGGAGGTATTGGGGGTTTAAAACAATCGGTGCCTGATGAGGAGATCTTTAAATCGTTTATGGTGCCAAAATTATGTAACCATTGTACAAAAGCGCCTTGTGTTCAGGCTTGCCCTGTTGGTGCTACTTTTATAAGTCCAGATGGGGTTGTTTTGGTAGATGAAACATATTGTATTGGTTGTAGTTATTGTATTCAAGCGTGCCCTTACGGAGCTCGTTATATGAATCCAATTACAAAAGTTGTTGATAAATGTACGTTCTGCTATCATAGAATTACCAAAGGTTTACAACCAGCCTGTGTTGAAGTTTGCCCTACAGATGCAAGAATTTTCGGAAATTTAAGAGATAAAAAAAGTGATTTGGTGAATTTTTTACAAGATAACCCAACACAAGTATTAAAACCTCATTTAAATACTCATTCAAGGGTGTTTTATAATGGATTAAGTTCAGAAGTTAAATAATTATGGAAGAGCATTATCAACATTTATACCAAGCGCTGTCTCAGGTTGATGGCTATATTTACCCAAATGAAATTGATTTGCATTGGGGTTTAATGATTGTTTTATATCCTTATATTACAGGATTAGTAGCAGGAGCTTTTATTTTAGCTTCATTAGAACGTGTATTTAACATTAAGGTTTTAAAACCAACTTATGAATTGGCATTATTAACAGCCTTATCTTTTTTATTAGTTGCCACGATGCCATTAGTTAGCCATTTACAGAGCCCGTTAAGATCGTATGAAATATTTATGACTCCTAATCCAACTTCAGCAATGGCTATTTTTGGATTCGTTTATTTGTGGTATTTAATGGTAGTATTATTGTTAGAAATTTGGTTTGATTATCGGCGAGATTTTGTGATTTGGTCTAAAACAAGTACAGGATTCAAGAAGTTTTTCTATAAAATAATTACATTAGGAATTAATGATTTTGATGAAAAATCAGCCAAATTAGATGATAAATTGGGGTATTTTATTACCGTATTAGGGATTCCTTCAGCATTTATTTTACATGGTTATGTAGGGTTTATTTTTGGTTCTGTAAAAGCCAACCCTTGGTGGTCAACTGTTTTAATGCCTGTTATATTTCTTTTTTCAGCAATGGTTTCAGGAATTGCTTTAGTAATGGTTATTTACATGGTAGTTAGTTGGGTGCGAAAAGTTAAAATTGATATGGAGTGCTTAGATACTATTGCTAAATACCTATTTTATATTTTAATTATAGATTTTACACTAGAATCGTTGGATCAAATTCACCGTATTTATGAAGCAGAAGAATCATTTGATATTATTGAAGTATTGGTTAGTGGGAAGTTAAGTATTACATTGCTAATAATGCAAGTATTTCTTGGAACAATAATACCTCTTGGAGTTATTGGTTTTTTTCAAGTTTATAAACCAGCTGAAAAAATTAGAAAGACTGCCTACTTTTTTGTGGGAATAATTGTCCTTATTGGAATTTTCTTTATGCGGTGGAATGTTGTTATTGGAGGTCAGTTATTCTCTAAAAGTTTGAGTGGATTCACCTCTTTTAATGCTGTTTATTCTGGTTTGGAAGGTTATGGAATGGTTGCCGTTTGGCTTATTTTGCCTTTATTAATTTTAACTTTTTTATTATGGTTAATGCCTCCTTGGAAAAAGGCTGATATCCATAAATAATTAAATTAAAAATACCCCCAAATAGTGTCTAACTTTTTGGGGGCAGTGTAAAATGGCGGATTTTTTATCAGTTTTAAAACTTATTAGTTTTTTAAGGTTCTCATATAATTTACAATTAACCAACGGTCTTCGTCATTTGGTAATTTTTTTGTAAACTCAGGCATGTCATCTCTACCAATAGTAGTTTTATAGAATAATGCACCATCAGATTGAGCTTGGAATTCGTTTGAAGAAAAATCTCCTAAATCACCATCCATTTCTGCTGCTTTTGGTCCATCACCTAAGCCTCTTGCACCATGACAAGATTTACAGTGCTTTGTATATAATGATTTCCCTATTGATGCATCTGTTTTTAAATCTATAGGATTTTTCATAGTCATATATTTTTCAGGTATTTTCCAAGTAGAAAGGGTGGTTGTGTTTTTAGGTTTTTCAATGATAGGATCTGTTACAGTTTTTATTTCTGTTTCAATAACTTTTTCATTTATTGGAGCAATTTCTTTTTCTGTTTGAGTTGTTTGTTCAATTTGTTGTTTAACTGGAACTTCTTGTTTTGGGGTTGTATTTGTTTTATCTTCAATTTTTTGTATTACTTTTTCAGTGCTTTTAGGTGAAGCGATTTTTTGTGTTTTTTCAATTATGGTGTCAGTATTTTCAATTCTTAAAATTGTATCAATCTCTTTTATAACTTCAGTTGGTGTATCTTTAGGTATTAAATCATCATTTTTTTTTGTTTCATTCTTACAATTAATGAATGTTAATAAAAGTATTAGGATTGCTAATTTGACAGTATTTTTCATTATTTACAAAAATTGTGAATGAATATTTAGTGAATTTTGTAGATAAAAAAAGCTGCCTAAAAGGCAGCTTTTTTTAGTAACTAAAACTTGTTATTTTTTTAAAGTTCTCATATAGTTTACAATTAACCAACGGTCTTCATCGTTAGGTAATTTTTTTGTAAACTCAGGCATGTCATCTCTACCAGTAGTAGTTTTGTAGAATAATGCACCATCAGATTGAGCTTGGAATTCTTTTGAAGAAAAATCTCCTAAATCACCATCCAGTTCTTCTGCTTTTGGTCCGTCACCTATACCTTTTGTACCGTGACAAGATTTACAGTGCTTGGTATATAATGATTTCCCAATTGCTGCATCAGTTGCAGGTGCTACTGGGTTTTTCATCGTCTGATATTTTGCAGGAACCTTCCATTCTTCTTGAACAAAAGAAGTAAAAGAGTACAATGCTAATGACAAGATTCCGATAATAGATAAAATTTTAAATGTTTTCATGGTTTTAATTGTTAATTGTTAATTGTTAATTTTTTGAGATTTTAAATAAATTTAGGAATAAATATACAATTATTCCCCATATTGCAAAAATTAATATGTTTGGAAATATGAGTAAGAATAAAGGAGTTTTATTTTTTGGAGACCACATTGTTCTTTCATCAAAGGTTGATTCATCTACAATTTGTTTTCCAATTGGAGCATTGATAATTGCTTTAACCGTTCCATAATCATCGCTTTCAAATAAAACTACTTCAATGGTTAATTCCCCATTTAATCCAGGTATTCCTTCTGCAATAGGGACAATTACTGTGCCACTTTCATCAGTAACATTAAATTCTTCACCCATTTTCAATGACTTGAACATTCTTTTAATTTGAACATCTACATAAGCATCAGGAATAGGGGCTCCAGTTAATGGATTTGTAAGGGTTGCGGTAACATAATTAATGCTATCTTCATTGTATAAGCTCGCGTTAATCTCAACATCTTTAAAGCTTAAATATTCAGTTGTTTCTTCAAATTGATCGTTTCCTAAAAAATCAATACTAATATTATAGATGCTGTCGACATCTGCTTTTAAAGCATTGATGTTTTTTAGAGAAAATCGACCTTTACCTTCAGCATTTGTTGTCATTTTACCTAGTTCAACACGGTCTTCATCAGTATCGTTGAAAAAGAATAAATCGATATCTGAAACTTGTACGAACTGCTTTTTTATTTTTGAAGTTGCTTTAACATTAAAATAAATATCACCGTCCATTATTTTTACATATTGGATGGTTAATCCAACAGAATTTTTTTCCTGCTCATCTTCTTGAGCATTTAAATCAATACCATTAAAAAATGGAATTAATAATAAAGAAAAATATACGAAACGAATTTTTAATAAACTTCTCATTACTTTGTGTTTTTTTCAGTTTCTAATTTATCTTGCTCTTCTGCAGTTCTTTGAATAGGAATTACAGGTAAAAAGCGCACCAATACTGTAATTATTAATAATGCAGCTGCTAATGTTGCAAATGTAATAAGCCATTCATGTAAACTTGGAAAATAATGATGCCAAGATTCAGGAACACCTTGTATTGGTAAAAAAGGATGTAATAAAGTTGGGGTAACAATTACATAACGTTTCCACCAAGAAGCAATAACTACTGTTAAGCCAATAAAAAACATGGGTAATGGCTTTCTTCCTTTTTTAAATAAAAGCACTATGATTGGAATTAACAATCCGCCAATGGTTACAAACCAAAATAAGGGAGCGTAATGTCCAGTAAATAAAGTGTCTAAATGGGTTAATTCTCCTTTTTTTGCTGTAAAAACAGGAAGTGCATATTCATTTATATTAAAATACAAGTAAATTAAGCAAGCTAAAGTCAATAGTTTTCCCAATTTATCAAAATGAAGTTCAGTAATGTAATTTTCAAGATGTCTGAATTTTCTCACCACAAATATGACGGTGATAAGAGCACCAACTCCAGCTACAAACGCACCTGAAATAAAGTAAGGCGCAAAATTTGTACTGTCCCACCCAATTCTATAAGTTGTTGAAAATAACCAGGCATCAATGGTTTGAAGTACTAAACCAACTGGTAAAATAAGTAAAGCAACAATTTTAATTGATTTTGTCTGAATCTTTTTTTGAGTTTTGCTTCCTGTCCAGTTTAAAGATAATTTACCGTACCATTTACTTGCTGTTGGGCTTGTTTTTTCATAATACTTTTTAAGTATTGCTAAATCAGGAAGTAAAGGGAAATAAAGAAGTAAAAAACTGACTGCCAAAAAAGTAGGTATAATTATAACGTCCCAAGTAATTGGTGATTGCAATCTTGCGTGAACAAATAAATTTAACAATCTATCTGGTCGTGCCATATCAATCATAATGGTAATTCCAGCCATCGCTATAGAAGCTAAAGTTATAATTTCAGCTATTCTTACAATAGGTGTTCTCCATTTTTTGTCAGACAATCTTAATATTGCAACTGCAACGGATCCAACAAAACTGGTTGCTACAAAGAATACAAAGTTTGAAATATAAATTCCCCAAAGGGCATAATCACGCATATTGGTTACAACCTGACCTTTTATAAGTTGATCTATATATGCAATAACTCCAATTATAATAACTAAAATTAAAAAGCTTGTCCAAATAACCCCTAATTTACTAAATTTTTTTGGGGCTAAATCGTTCAATAATTTATCGTAATTCTCCATGATTATTCAGGTTTTTCTACAGATTGAAATTCATTATATTGCTCTAAACCGTCTTCAAAATCTACCAACCTATCAACTGGAGGTAAATAGTAAACGCTTGGTTCAGTCCCTAATCCTTCCATAAGTCTATAGCCAGCTTTGTCTTTTAATAATTTGCTAAGTCTAAATGTTTCATCGCCATTGGTAACAGTATCTTCATATTTATCACCAAAATAAAATACACCATTTGGGCAGGCTGTTACACAATGTGGAAGTTCTCCATTTTGTATAGAATGTGGACAAAAATCACACTTGTCTACTGTACCTTTAATACTTGGCATACCAGCATGTTCTGGGCTTGAAATATGTTGTCCCTCTTCTCCCATATCTAAAGCCAAAGTAATTTCACCTTGATTTGGTTCACTCCAGTTAAATACCCTTGTAGAATATGGGCAAGCAGCCATACAGAAACGACAACCGATACATCTTGTATTGTCAATTAAAACCAAGCCATCTCTTCTTTTAAATGTTGCATCAACTGGGCAAACAGTAACACAGGCAGGCTTGTCACAATGTTGGCAAGTGGTTGGCATCCAATATGGAGCTGTATCATTTGTTTCTTGCATTTTGTAAACCTTTAACCAGGCATTGTCGCCAGTGATATAATGATTTTTGTTACAAGAAACCTGACATTTTAAAGCGTTTTTACATTTTGCCAAATCTACAACCATTACAAATTTACGGTTAGGCATTCCTTCGCGTATGGCAGCACTATTGTCATGTTTTGGAGTATGTTCCATTTCCATAACTTCCGATGAATCTACTTGTATAATAGTTCCATCAGTAGTCATTAATTCCATTTTATCTCCGGAATTTTGATCGGTTTGTGCCGTTAATTTGGTTGCTAGTTTTGATAAGCCAATTCCGCCAATTGCGGTAATTAGACCTAATTTTAATCCTTTATCAAGAAATTTACGTCTTGAGTCGGTTTTATTTTTATCCATAATTAGTAATAATTAAATGAAATTAAAGTTTTCTGCCCAGCCAACTTAAAAACGATTCGTTTGAAACGTTTTTTTGAATAACCTTTGCATTTTGTATGGTGCTAACTTTAACTTTTACTGCAGTACCATCGGGTTTTAATAAAGTTTGGTATGTTTCCTCTTCGTCAGCAATTGGAGTTTCACTAATTGTTGATTTCGAAAAACCTAGAAAAGGAAGTAGTAATGCACTACCTATAATTGGTAAGATGCCTCTTCTTGAGATTTGATTCACTTTTTTAGTAGTATGTTTCATTTTGATTTATTTTATTAAACATATAATTCTTTAAGTAATTTGCTAAATAATTCTAAATATAGCATTCAAAATGGTTACTTAAGAGCCTCAATAAAAGTAAGAATATTATTGAATTTAGTTTATGACTTTAGTCATATTTTAACATTAATTAATTAACTGTTAATCAATTGATTGAGTCTAATTTTAATCATTAATTAAGAATATCTATTTTAATTATGTGCGTTTTGTTACATAATTTGTAATTTTCTTCAATACAAAACAAACTGCAATATTAAGGTTGTTCTATTTTTATAGATTAAAACGTTACTGGGGTCTATAATGGGTTAGGTTTTAACTAATAAATAATTCAATTTTTATAAAACAAAAAAGTTCAGGAATAAAACATTATTCCTGAACTTTAGCTATTTATTTGTTTAATTAAAAATTGTAATTTCTTGTAATATTAAATCCAATTAAGATGTCACCGTCAAAGAAATCATTTTGATTTTTCATATAATTGTATTGTGGTACAATTCCATGATTATTGGTAGCAAATATTTGAAAAGTATGCCCTGATGTTCCAAATTCAACGCCTAAACTAAACCCAGCTTTTGGCTGTAGGTCATCGTTGTCAAAATTTGTTAAAGGTTGGCTATAGTCTAATACTATAGTTGTACCAGGAGTTATTTTTGCGCGTCCTCCAAAAGCGATACCTATCATATCGTTACTAGTTCCAACTTCGGCAGCATTCATATGTGAAATACTTGGTGCAATTTGGAATGAAATGTTTGGATTAAAGCGACGTGCAATAATTATTTGATTAAAGAAAGAATAACGATCTTGAACCATATTAAATTGGTCTTCAGGTCTTGCATCAATAGTGAAATTACCGTAATAAGTTACACTCACAGGCATTTTATTCGATACTGTTTGTTGTAAAATTGCACCTTTTAAATTAAAATCTTGTAAACGATAATCTTTTGTAGTTCCAAAACCAACAGCAATTCTGTCAGTAATAGAATAAGCTAGCGCAATTCTAATATTTGAAGCTCCCCAAAAACCAACTAAATCGTTGTCTCCAGTAACCAATCCAAATCTATGACCCATGACTACTTCAAGTGTGTTCTTTTGAAATAAAACATTGGTTGGGTTGTCAATTAATGATGCTCCTTCAAATGCTGGTCTTTCCAGTTTTTCATTTGGGGCAAAAAAAGTGACAAATTTTCCTTGTACTTTAGTTGAGTCTTTCTCTTGCGCACTACTAATAAAAGGGAGCATTAAAAAAACAAAAAGTACTAATATATATTTTTTCATAATTTATGTTCTTATTTGTTAATTGTTTTTAGCTCCTTGGTTAATCCAACCTTTTATTAAAGATTTGTGAGTAACACTTGCATTTCCATGACCAGTTTCTATTTTAAGATATAAAGGACTGCTATTAGCATCATCCGCATAAACATATTGAGGAACTAAATCGTTATAAGATACGTCTACTCTTAAATCTAAAGAAGGGTGACTAGCATCATGACAAAGTATACAATTAGAGTTCCAAATAGGTTGTATTTCGGCGCCATATTTAACTTCAACATAGCCAGGAGCATCAGGATCAGTTGGTATTTCAGGTATTGGTCTTTCTACTAAATCATCATAATAACATGAGTTCATTAGCAATCCTGCAGACACTATTATTAGAAATTGAAATATTTTTTTCATTTTTATGTTTTTTGAAATTAAATAACCTTTGGTTTTATTTAAAAGTGAAATTACTTTAATGTGCACTTTTAATAGAAAAGATTACTAAATAAATATTTTTATAAAAAAGAATAGGAGGAGCTATAGCGATACCTCCTAAACTTTTAAATATCTAATAATTATTGTAAAGCTTCAATAGAATTTTTAAGCAAAGCTTTAGCGTATTTTGGATTGTGAACACCTTCACTCTTATCTTCTTCAAGCGTTTTGTAATTCCAAATTGCTTGTGCATCTTTTACAGGAACAATAAGAGGTGTTCCACTACTAGCTACAACACTACCAGTTGCTGTAATATAACCTTTTCCTTCTAATAAATTATGTAATGTTAGGAAATCAGCTGCAAAATCAGTTACTTCACTAGGTGCGCCGTTTGTATGACAAGTTGTACAAGATTCTTCATTTGCTTTCCATGTATGAGTTCCTTCAGCAGCATCAGCAGATTCACCCATATGACACTTTATACAAGAAGAACCTGTTCTATGTTTGCTATCTCCATTAACACCTGCTCCAGGGTAACCAGTTGAACCAGCAATATTTGCTCCCATAATTCCTTCTAACATAGTAGATTGTGGACCATGGTGAGGACCATAACGTGAACTAGTAATAGTAATAGGATCCGTTCCTGCAGGTACAGGATAACTATTTCTTGGTTGGTGACAAGTAGCACAAGCGTTACTTAAACCTAATAAATCAGCAGAATTAGTGAAATCAACTGAAACACTAGGGTCAATTACTAAATGTACAGGATCATTACTTCTTATGGCGTAGTCGTTACCGTCATTTTCAAAATCAAATGATCTGTGATCTGTATGGCAACCAGTACAAGTAATAGAATTAGAAACTAAATAACCATCAGGATTTGCTGATTGGACACCATTTTCATCTACAAAATTTCCAGAAAGATAATCTATGTATCCTTCATTATTGTGACATTGTGCACAGCCAGCGCTTGTACCTCTAGCCCAAGAACTTCCCGTTGCATGTCTTGACCCTTCATAAGCAGCCATAATTGGGTCTCTGTGTTGGTCAGAGTGACATTCTCTACAATCAGTTGTTGAATCAACACCGTTAGTACCGTTAGTACCATCAGTACCAGAAGTACCATCAATGCCAGCAATACCTTCTGGTCCTTGAATAGGGTCGCTAGTACATTGGATAAACATAAAACTAGATGCAATTAGCATCAGCATTCCTATTAATTTTAAATTTTTCATAATATTAGATATTTGTTGTTTTAAATCTTAGTTAAAATTAACATTACATTAACTTTTTTAATATGATATATGTCATTGTTTTGACATTTTTTTAAGTCTTTAATCTGCTGTAAAACAACACGTTAATTCTTATTTAGAATGATTAAAAG
>BS_KBA_SWE02_21mDRAFT_10001072_pt1 | contig 10408 bp, 8 predicted proteins | sample BalSeasSWE02_21m_FD_9196 | JGI IMG/M metagenome (IMG submission 9196)
ATTTGCTGCCTCTTTGACCGTATTATCCTATATGGCAACCGCTGTTATTTCAGCCAGTGAAGCCATTAAATATGCTCACAGCTTATGGAGCGGTATCCCTATCGTTTATGCGACTATTTTTTTATTGCTTTTATTTATGGGATTAGTAATCTTGGGCATAGGAGAATCTTCTAAAGTAGCCATTGCTATATTTCTTTTTCATTTAACGTCTTTAGTTATACTTTGTTTTTTTAGTATCTATTTTCTGTTTAATAATGGATTTGAAACACTCATCACAAATTTCAAAGCTCCTGTTGAAGGAGGTATTACTAAAGCCTTGTTTTTCGGATTCGCAGCGGCCATGTTGGGTATAAGTGGTTTTGAAAGTTCTGCAAATTATGTTGAAGAACAAAAGAAAGGTGTTTTTCCGAAAACCTTAAAAAATATGTGGATTATTGTTACGGTATTTAATCCCTTATTGGCTTTTTTAGCTTTAGCTATTATTCCCCTATCAACCATAAATGCCAATGAAGAAACCCTTTTATCATTTATGGGAGATTTAACCGGAGGCAATTGGCTTTTATATGTTGTTTCTATTGATGCAGCACTTGTTTTAAGTGGCGCAGTCTTAACATCTTATGTAGGTGTTGGTGGTTTAGTAGAACGTATGGCATTAGACAGGATTTTACCAAAAAAAATATTAGTTAAAAATAAAAGAGGGAGTTCCTTTTTAATTTTTATAGCTTTTTTCTTACTGTCGGTTTCGGTATTGTTAATTACTGAAGGTAATTTAGAAAAGTTGGCTGGTGTCTATACCATAGCCTTTTTAGGTGTTATGGTTTTATTTGGAATAGGAAACCTGCTTCTTAAAGCAAAAAGAAATAAATTACCAAGACCAGAAAAAGCTAGTTATCCAGCCGTTATAATTGCCATTACTGGTATCTTTTTAGCCTTAATAGGAAATATCATTTTAAACCCTGAATATTTAGGTATCTTTTTAGAATATCTTATTCCTACCATTTTAGTGGTTGGTTTTATGTTATATCGCACACCTATTTTAAAGGGTTTACTCTTATTTATTGATTATATCACACCATCTGATAAGCATTTTTTTAATACTACAAAACGTAAAATTAATATTGCCATTAGACGCATAAATGCACAGGAGTTCGTGTTTTTTACAAAAGGGGATAATGTAGCTGGAATTAATGAAGTATTGCTATATATTTTAGCCAATGAAGACACAAGGCGAATTAAGATCGTTAATGTCTTAAAGAAGGGTGAAAATATACCTATAGGTCTTAAAAATGACATTCAAGTATTGGATAGAGCCTATCCTAATATAGCTATTGAGTTAGTTGAAGAACCAGGCGTTTTTGGCCCGGAGAAAATTCATGAACTATCAGATCGTTGGAAAATACCAGTGAATTTTATGTTCATTGGGTCGCCTGGCGATAAATTTCCCTATAAACTACATGAATTAGGAGAAGTAAGACTCATTATTTAGCGGTTCCCTTATAAACGACATTTAAGACCAATCCGCCAATTATAAGAGCAATTCCAAGTAAACTCCAAAACGTATACACTTCGCCCACCCAAAAAAGACCAATCAGTAAAGTGAAAATAACTTCAATATATTTTAATGGTGCCACTTGGTTTGTGGAAGCTGTTTGAAAAGCTTTGGTCATATATACTTGTCCGAAGTATCCAAATACTCCCAAACTAAATAGTAATAGCCATTCTATACTCTTTGGGGTTACCCAGTTACTAATAGACAATACCCCACCTGTAATAGTTGCAATTACCATAAAATAATTCACCACCACTACAGGGTGTTCACTTTTCCCAATTTTACTTATAATAATATAAACAAACCCACTAAATACAGAAGCTACCAAAACTAAGATAAGACCATAGGTGCTTACATTTGTATCAAAACCTTTTAAAATAAGCACTCCAGAAAAGGCCATCATAAAAAATAACCATTGTAATGGCTTCACTTTTTCCTTTAAAAATATAATGGCAAAAAAGGTGGCAAAAATAGGAGCTATATAGCGCAAGGAAACAGCGGTTCCAACAGGTAAATATTTGATGGACATAAAAAAAAAGGTCATTGAAGTAACACCTACTAAACCTCTTAATATCAGGATTTTATTATTATTCCCAATAATTGGTATTTTATTTTTTATAAGATATCCGAAAGTAAAAAACAAAGAACTTATGGATCTGAAAAAAACAATTTCATGGGCATTGATATTAACCAAATACTTAACTGTAACATTCATACAAGCAAATGCCAAAGTACTTATAAACATAAATTTTATGGCATTTCTAATTTCCACTCGTTACATAGCTTAATTTGAAAATAGTTACTATTCCGGTATTTGCTGACTCAAACAATGTAAGGTCCCGAATCCCCAAATTAAATCAATGGCACTAATTCCTATTACTTCTCTTTCAGGAAAACAGTCGGCAATAATGCTTAAGGCTTCTCTATCGTGAACATCATTAAATGTAGGTACTAATACACATTTGTTTAAAATTAAAAAGTTGGCATAACTCGCAGGAATATGTATGCCGTCAAATAGTAAAGGCGTTGGCATGGGTAATTCAACTATCTTTGGTGATTTTCCGTTTTCTAAAACCGCCTTTTTAAGACGAATAAAGTTGTCTTGTAACGGCTTGTGATTTTTACTTTCAGGATTTAATTCAATAACAGTTATAATGGTATCTTCATTGACAAACCGACATAAATCGTCAATATGACCATGCGTATCATCACCCACAATGCCATCTCCAACCCAAATGACATTATTAACCCCTAAGTACTCACTAAAGATTGCTTCATAATCAGCTTTTGTGAAGTTTTTATTTCTAATTTGAATAGTTGGATGCAGTAAACATTCTTCTGAAGTAATCAAAGTNCCCTTACCATTAACATCAATAGCACCGCCTTCCAAAACAACTGGTTTGCCTTTATACATCACCTGTATTAATGGGATCTTTAAATGACTGGAAACTTTTGAAGGCACTAATTTATCAAGTTGAAAATTTTGATACTTAGCCCAGCCATTAAAATTAAAGTTTAAGGCTTCTCTTTTAGNCCCATTTTTGACAATAATCGGTCCGGAATCACGCATCCAGCTTCTGTTGGTTTTATGAATAATAAAAGAAATGTTTTTAGCGTTCACATGCGCTATTTCAAGCATGCCTGTCACTTTTTCTTTTAATTTCTCATCTGCCACAACTAAAAAAACGGTTTCTACTAAAGCCACTTTTTTAATAAATTCCACAAAAGCCCATTGAATAGCTCCATATTTTCCCGGCCAGTCATTACCATTATGTGGAAAGCAAAGCAATAATCCCTGTTGCTTTTCCCATTCTGCTGGAAATCTTCTCATTAGTCTATGGCCCGTTTAGTTATATCTCCAAAAGCATCAATTCGCCTATCTCTGAAAAACGGCCAGTTCTGACGTACATTTTCCTGCAAATCTAAATCTACTTCAGCAATCAAAATTTCTTCTTTATCATGCGAAGCCTGCGCTAAAATTTCTCCTTGTGGGCCTGCAATAAATGAAGCACCCCAAAATTCCAACCCATCCGTATTTGGTAAATATTTTTCTAGCCCTATTCTGTTAGCCGCAGCTACATAAACACCATTCGCCACAGCATGCCCCTTCATAACGTTCATCCAGGCACCGTATTGATTCACGCCATATTCCTCTTTTTCTTTGGGGTGCCAACCAATAGCCGTTGGGTAAAATAAAACGTCGGCTCCTTTTAATGCCGTAAGTCTTGCCGCTTCAGGATACCATTGGTCCCAGCAAATAAGCACTCCTACATTTCCTTTTTTCGTGGGATTAGATTTAAATCCTAAATCTCCAGGAGTGAAATAAAACTTTTCATAAAAATGGGGATCATCCGGTATATGCATTTTACGATATAAACCCGCCTCAGATCCATCTGTATCTAGAATATAAGCGCTGTTATGATAAATACCAGACATCCGCTTTTCAAAAAATGGCACAATAATTACTACGCCCAATTCTTTTGCTAAAGCACTAAATGCGTTAAAAGAAGTGCTGTAAAGTGGCTCTGCTAATGAAAAATTATTGGTGTCTTCACTCTGACAAAAATAGTGACTGCTATAAAGCTCAGGTAAGGAAATGACTTCAGCTCCTTTTTTAGCAGCCTCTTTCACCCATCTTAAACATTTCTTTAAATTGTTCTCCGGTTTGTCATTTAAGTTAAGCTGAATAACAGCAATTTTATAGGTTCTATTTCCCATGTCTTTTGATTAAGAATACAAAAATAGTTATTTAGATTAGAATAGATAAATTGTAATCCAAATTCCATTGAATTACCAATCAATTGGTCGGTAATCTTTTAAAAATTTACCGCACCAATGTTTGCCAGTATTTATGCCGTCAAAAAGAGGATCCATAACTCTGGCTGCCCCATCAACAATATCTAATGGTGGCTGAAAATCATGCACTTCTGCTTTATGTTTTGCCAAATCTGCCGGATCTTCATCGGTCACCCAACCAGTATCTACGGCATTTATAAAGATACCATGTTTTGCTAAATCATCAGAAGCCGTATGGGTTAACATATTTAAAGCGGCTTTGGCCATATTAGTATGTGGATGACGCGACTCTTTGTAAAAACGATGAAACTTTCCTTCCATGGCAGACACATTAATAATATGCTTTTTTCCAGTCTTATCCTTCTTCATAATTTCAGAAAGCCTGTTACAAAGTACAAAAGGCGCTACTGAATTAACTAATTGCACTTCAATCATTTCTGTTGTTTCAATTTCACCAAGTTTTAAACGCCAACTATTTGTTTTACGCAAATCTACTTGTTGCAAATCAGCATCTAATTCTCCTTCAGGAAATACTTCTTTAGCCACTAATGAATTATCAAAACTATAAGGAATCTGTGACAGTTTAGCCGATGCTCTTAAACCAATACCTGGTTCTGGTCCATGCCAGGTTACGGGCATGTTCTGATTTGAAGAAGCTCCTGAAATTAATACTTTTAATTCCTGTAAACAACTATCATGATCTACCAATAAATCTTTAGCAAATTTAGGTAATGTCTCTAACGGTCGTTCTTCATTTTGCATCAAATGCGCATAAAAACCTGCGGGCCTTCTCACTGTTTGAGCCGCATTGTTTATTAGAATATCCAAACGTTCATATTTTTGCTCAATAAAATTACAGAAGATTTCTACACTGGGAATATGTCTTAAATCTAATCCATGAATTTTTAATCGATGTCCCCATTCGGTAAAATCAGCTTCTTTTGTAAAACGTAAGGCGCTATCAACCGGGAATCGGGTAGTTGCAACTACGGTTGCTCCTGCACGTAAACACATTAAGGTAATATGGTATCCTATTTTTAAACGAGAGCCCGTAATAACAGCTACTTGTCCTCTTAAATCGGCTGTCTGAAATCGTTTTGCATAATTAAAATCGCCACAATCTGTGCACATGGTGTCATAAAAATGATGCAAGGTTGTAAATTCTGTTTTGCAGACATAACAATTTCTAGGAGATTGAAGCTCCAATTCCTTTTTGTTCGCTAAATCAACAGGCGATAATAATTTTGGTGCCACAAAAACCACAGATTCTCTGGCGCTTCTAATGCCTGTTTCTTTTCGTGCGGTTCTGTCTTTGGCTGCTAATTTGCGTTTTTCAGCTTTTTTAGCATCCTTTTTCCATTTAATAAACTCCTGCTTATTAGGACGAGACAATTTACCTGAAGCCTTAATTAACGCAATACGCTGTTCTTCAGGTATATCAAAAATCTGATTGGAATTAGAAATCAATCGTTCTAAAATATCAATACATCTGTTTATTTCTTCAGACGAAATTTCAGCTTTTTGATTCATATTTTCATTAACCATAGAAAAATTTTATTGATATAAAAAAGAGCAAAATTAGACTAATTTTATTCTCAAAAAATAGATTATCTTAATGTTCTGATATTTTTTTTTGAGTTAATGAAATAGACGCCAGTCAATAATACTGCTGCAGCTAATATGGATTGTCCCGTAATAGTTTCATCAAGAACAAGCCATCCCAGTATTAACGCTATAACCGGATTTACATAGGCAGAAGTAGACACTTTTTCAGTTGAAACTACTTTAAGTAAATAATTAAATGAGGTAAACGCCACTATACTTCCAAATAACACCAGCAGACTCATAGATAATTTTACAGGTGCAGTCCATAAAAAAGGCGAAAGCCATTCTTCGCCAATAATAAAACTAGTAACACCCAATATAATACCTCCTGAAAGCATTTGATATCCGGTATTTATGAAAAAATTAGAAGGTAATTCTGCTTTAGCCACAAACAGGCTGCCAAAACTCCAGCTAATCACACAGGTGAAAATCATCATGATACCTATAACGGTATTTTCCTGATATACCAGTTCCTTTTGACTAACCAATAAATACATTCCAATGATTCCTAAAATAATCCCAATAACTGACATTCCTTTAATTCTTTTACCGTCAAGCATCCTCATGAGGATCAAAACAATTAACGGCTGGGTGGAGGCCAAAAGTGCTCCAAAACCACTATCCACATACTTTAATGCCCAAACAAAAACACCATTACCATAGGCCAAAAATAAAAATCCAGCTATAATACAATTGATAATTTGTTTTTTATTGATTGCTAAACTAAGTTTCATGAACTTAGCTATGATGAAAATTAGAATTCCAGCGGTAATAAAACGCAGGGAAGCTAAAAAAAGAGGTGAAATTTGTGTGACTGCTATTTTGTTTAAGAGATAAGTAGAACCCCAAATAAAATAAATAGAAATAAAGGCCAATACGATAAGTACCGTTTTACGAGGTAAGCCCATAGTGTAAATTTCAAAGAATTAAATTGATTAATTAAAATATTTAACGTTCATTAAATATCTCCGTAACAATATTAGTATCTAAAGTCAGACGTTCTCCTGTTTCTCCCTTTTTATTATAATCAAGTTTATTGACCACATAACGCATTACTTCTTTTCTAGCAACATCACGTTCATTTCCCTTTACAACAACCCAGGGAGAATGAGGTTTAGCCGTTTTTTTAAACATGGCTTCTTTATAAAAAGTAAATTCTTCCCATTTTGACTGGGCCTGCACATCTACACTGCTTAATTTCCACTGCTTTAAAGGGTTGTGTACCCGGTCTTCCAGCCGTCTCTTTTGTTCTTCAGCATCAATTGAAAACCAAAATTTAAAAACATGAATCCCATCTTGAACTAACATTTTTTCTAATGAAACAACTTGCCGATTAAATAAATTATATTGCTTTTTGGTACAAAATTCCATAACAGGTTCTACTACTGCCCTATTATACCAGCTTCTATCAAATAACACCATTTCTCCTGGACCCGGTAAGTGCTCAATATATCTTTGAAAATACCATTGACCGGCTTCTTTTTCTGTAGGTTTTGAAAGTGCTACAACTTTAAACAAACGCGGGTTCAAAAAACGAATAAAACGCATAATTGCACCTCCTTTTCCAGCGGTATCCCTGCCTTCAAATAAAATGAGAACACGCTGATTTGTTTCTTTGATATGTTGCTGTAACCAAACTAGCTCTGTTTGTAGATTGATGTATTCTTGATCCTGCTCTAGAAGATGTAACGCCACTTAATAAGAAAGTTTTATTTGATAACTAATTGAAGTCAAATATGAAAGTTTATATTTTCTTTACGCGAACAGCATTCATTCCTTTTTGACCTCTTTCAAGTTCATATTGCACCTTATCATTTTCCTGAATGTCTTCAAGTAAACCGCTTACGTGCACAAAATGTTTTTCTTGTGACTCACTATCAATAATAAAACCAAAGCCTTTTGACGAATCAAAAAAGGATACTTTTCCTTTTCTTAACGGATCTTCTTCTTCTCTTTCTTCTTTCTTAGGAACACCAATTTCTATGCTTTCAGCTTCCACTTTTACCTTCATTGACGGATCTGGTGGCGTATCAGTTAAGTTGCCATTGTAATCTACGTAAGCAAATTGAATACCTTGAGGATTTTCTTTTGATTCAGCTTTTCTAGCGTCCTTTTTCTTTTGCTTTTCTTCTCGTTTCTTTAATCGTTTTTTTTCTTTTTCAATTTTATTAAACGTCACTTGCGATTTTGCCATTGTTTATATTCTCTTGCTTTAAATTAATACCTGTTTTATTATGCGAATGTAATTTTTTATAAAATCTTGAACGAGAAACTTTTACGTAATAAAAAAATTATACAAAATTGCCTTAACATCCTTATATGCTGTAAAGGTAGTGTAAATTTTAAGTATCTAAAAATTAGTATAATAAATTTAAATTAGAACTATTGTTAATCTTTAGGCGCATAACCATGTATAGTTTCAAAAATCTCATCAAAATTTGAACGTAAATAGGCATTTAACTTTTTTCTATACTCCCCTTTAAGCCATTCCACAAAATTAAAAGTGCTTTTACTTATACATTTTGTATATCTGTGTATTCTAAAATCTATATCCTCGCCTAGCAATTTAGCTAAAGCCAAAGCATCGTAAACGTCTTCACTGTTTTCAACACATATCTTAGCATGCTGAGCAATAGAACGTTCTAATACCACTTTTGAAGATTCCCCGTTTCTTATAGAATTGATATAGGTTTCATGTATGTTAAAGCTTACTTCTTCAGATTTTGAAAACTCTGCTCTTAATGCATCAGGCATTTCATATCTAAAGTTACTTTCAAGTTCTTCATCGTTTAATAAAGAATCTAAATAATAATTTGGAGACCTAAAGATACGTTGCCAGTCTAAACTATCACCCCAAGGACCAAAACGATAGAAATTATTACCTAAGTCTATAACATCAAACTCTTTTTTGTTTTTTAAGATACGTGAACCACGACCAATCATTTGATAATATAAGGTTAATGATTTGGTCGCTCTGTTTAAAATAATACTTTCTACAGTTGGCTCGTCAAAACCAGTAGTTAAAATACTAACAGAAGTTAAAATAGCGTCCGGTGTTTTTTTAAACCATCTTAAAATGAGGGCTCGTTCTTTTTTAGTATTGGTGTTATCTAAATGAGCAATAGGATAGCCTGCTGCCCTAAAAGTATCATACACGTGTAACGATGTATTAATACCATTATTAAAAATGAGTGTCTTTTTTCCTTTTGACCGCTCTTCATAGGCACTTAATAATTTAGTAAGCATATCATTATCAGTATACAGGTCTTCAGAAGATTTCACTGTATAATCACCATTAGCACCCACCACTAATGAAGTTAGACCAACATTATAAGTAAACATATTGGCCCGTGACAAAAACCCGTTTTCTATTAATGATTCAATTGATTCACCAACAATTAATTTATCATAATTATCAGTCATTGGTAATTCTATACTCGAACTTAATGGTGTGGCGGTAACACCTAATATAAATGATTTACTGAAAAATTTAAAAAGCTTGGTAAAAGAATTATAGTGTGCCTCATCAATAATAACTAAACCAATATCTGAAATATCCAATTTATCGTCATTAAGACGATTATTAAGCGTTTCAACCATGGCCACAAAACAACTGAATTCATTTTGGTCATCCAACTTTGCTTTGCTGTCAATTACTTTATTTAAAACGCCAAATTCTGACAGCACTGAAGAGGTTTGTTTACATAGTTCAATTCTATGGGTCATCACCAATACCTTTTTATTGTGATGCTTTAAATATTGTCTTACTATTTCAGAAAATATCACTGTTTTTCCACCACCTGTAGGTAATTGATATAATAAATGATAATCATCTGGAGCTTCTTCAAACAACTTAAATATTTGATTAATGGCCCCTTTTTGATATGCGTATAATTCCTTACCTTCTTTTCTTTCTTCTAAATCAGTCTTTTTTGACATGGCGGCATTTTGATTGCGTGCAAAAATAACATCTTTAAAAGGTTTATGACGAATGATTATTCGTTTTTTTATTTTTATGTAACAAAATAATGAAAGTTGCTTCTAATAAATTAACTTATAACGGTTAACCATATTAAATTAATTTAAAACCAAGCTATAATATGAAAAAATCTATTTTAAAATTTAGCATGCCCTTTATCCTTTTTGTTGGTTTAGTGTTACATGTAAACGCTCAGACTGTTTCGGGGTCATGGAAAGGAACTTTAGAGGTTCAGGGAACACAAATTCCACTTGTTTTTGATGTAAAGGAAGAAGCCGGGGTCTTTTCTTCCACTATGGATAGTCCGTCTCAAGGAGCAACAGGAATACCAATGGATGAGACAACATTTTCTGAGAGTACCTTAACTATTATGTCAAGTAAAATTGGAATAAAATATATTGGAACTTTGGTAGATAATACTTTGACGGGCACCTTCTACCAGGCTGGAATGGAACTTCCTTTAAGCCTTGAAAAAAGTG
>BS_KBA_SWE02_21mDRAFT_10001073_pt1 | contig 10395 bp, 8 predicted proteins | sample BalSeasSWE02_21m_FD_9196 | JGI IMG/M metagenome (IMG submission 9196)
GCAACTTTATCTGTTGTAATGTGTTTTCCAACATTATAGATGTGCTGTCTTGCTGCTGTTACCAATGAATTACTATTCGACAAGTACGACGACACGGGGTTCCATGCCCACAGTTTTCGGAGCATCATTCCCTGTGCCGAGTGTACACGCTACCAAATTTTGAAATTCATCGAAGTGCAAATTTAAAACGCGAACGATAAGCAAGTATGTTGGGTTTTCAATAAAAAACCCAAAGTATCGGCACAACCAAAAAGTTCAGATATGCCTTATATTCAAAAGAGCGATTGTCTCTCGTGAATCACACCGGAAATCCCAGCGACCACAACATGTGTGGGTAAACCTTTTCAGAGCAAAAAAGGCCGGCAGACGATCCCAACCTCTCAAGCAGCAAGTTTATAAGTTAAGCGTCCCCATGTCACGCAGGTAATCGTAGAAGAAAAGGCAATATGTTCCTGTTCAATAATCTTAGATTGGGAAAATATGTTCAGGAAAAATATCATTTGCGATTCTTCTTTTTTGATGTTTTCCGCATCTTCTTCGTATTTTTCTTCTTCTTTTTATCAGGCTTAGCCTTCTTGGGCTTTGGTCTTGGCGAACTGCTTATTCGCGTCATGTCCTTTTCTTGATTAAAACAGGCCCACCAAGACATACGCCCATGAATGTCGTCCAGTGACTTTTCCTGTTCCTCAACCCTTCGTTTTTCGAGAAATGCCTCTTTTCCCTGCTCTAAAGCCGATTCGAAATTCTGCAGGCCAATCACGGTCGGGTCAATCAAGCCCTCATCAAGAGCGCCTTTGATGGCTTCCATCACGGTGTCAGGGTAGAGATCGTAAACACAAGTAGCTAAAAGACTCCAGAAATCCGACTGACTCTCCGCTTCTTTTTCGGTAAAGAGAGAAGAGAAAAATGCCAGCGTTTCATCCCGGTCCAGGACCCCGTCCAGAGTTGCAATCACCATTGCTCTCAACGCTGCATAACGGCAATTGGTCCATGCCAAACGATTCAAGGCCAGAGACTTTATTTGATCAAATGAACCGCCACAGGTTCTAAGCAAAATGATCGGCAGGTCCTCATAAACAAGATCGCCGAAAAGGGCTTCTAAAATACTCTCCGGCAGGCAGAAAACTTCGACAATCGCGTTATGCGCCTTCGGCTCCCTGAAGTGACCCAGCAGCATTGCAGCGTAAACAGGGGCATGATAATCCTCCCTGGCGGCGTATTCATCCGGTGAAACCAATATTTCCTCCAAAATCGCAATCAGAAAAGGGGTGATTTCGTCTTTATGTTCTATGGCCGCATCGACCGATTCCCGTTTATAGAAACCTTCGTACAGCGAAAGGTCTTCCATGATTTCTTGAACAGGTTCCATTTCACCGGCTCCCATATTCAATCGATTGACATGGACAATGAAAAGATCGGGTTTTTCATCCGTCACTCCTTCATCAGGTGTTACGGTATATTGGATGCCAAGTGAATCGGCTTCTTTCTGAAACCTGGAAAAAGCTTCAGGTTCCAGTGCATATTCCCCATTTGATAGGCCAAAGTCATTGAGAATATCTGAAATGTAAACAACGACAGTCTCATAGTCGTTGACCGAAAATGCGGCATCGGCAAGGAAAACCCTAAGCGATTCCGATGCATCGGCAACAAAGCAGGCCTTTTCATAATATTCAAAAGACTGGTCAAACAGTTCAAACGCACTATAACCTATTATTGTAGCAAAATTATTTTGGATTTCATCTGTCATTGGTAGATTGTCCTTTCAGATACCACTTCAGGTCTTCATCGATGTCAGGCCAGTGAACGACTTTTGTAAGCAGATAAAACCGCTTCAAATCCCGACGATAAGGAATGAATCGATGCTGTTAACCAACAGCCATGAATTGCACCCGGTTACACCAAATCCCGCTGAAGAACCATCTCTTCCTTTCACGCAACCTTTCTTTTTGTTGAGGGGAAATGTGCGATTCCGAGCAGGCCATCAATCGAGATATCTTCATCCAGAAACGGCCGATGGATTCCATAACCAGATGGAGAAATTTCAAATACATCATACCAGAATTTGAAAAGGATCTTCAACAAAAAGGGGGCGATTTCTGAATTTCAAAGTGTTTCTGGATATTTTACCGTATCAGACTGTCCTTTGAAAAGGTGACCAGACAAAGTTTGCCCGAAGGCGCCGGGCCTGGATGATACACTGGACCGTATCCGGGGTTTTCTATTGACACTATAGGGCTCTGTACTGATAATGGTGAAAAGATGAGCTTCCCAGAAAAGCCGACATCAAAATCGTAAATGGTCTTTTTTGAGAGAGTATCTACTGTTTTCATATCTGTTCACATGCCGGATAATCCGGCTTCGGGAGAATAAGATGATTTCTATTCAGGATGCCATGGAAGAAAAGGCCTTTTCTTTTGATGGTTCCAGTGACTTGGCCCGTGTTTTGAATGACTCCCTCAACCAGAAGTTTGTTTTCAGCATGAAAGAGCTGGTGCAGGCCTTTGAATTGATTTTAGACGATGTGTATTCGGGGATTATTTTATGCGACAAAGATGCCAGAATTCTTTTCATGAATAAGTTTTACGCGGATTTACTGGGAACAGACAGAAAAAAAGCGATCGGTAAACATATCAAGACCTATTTTCCCCATTCGAGGCTTCCTTCCGTGGTTGAAACGGGGGAGATGGAACTTCTGAAACGATGCAGCCTGCGGGCCGATATCGCCCTGTTGGTGAACAGGGTACCCATCATCCGAAAAGGAGAAACCATCGGCGTGGTCCTTCAGACGGTTTTCAAGAATCACAAGGAGATCGGCAGTCTGATTGCAAGGCTCAGCCTTCTGGAAAAGGAAGTCAGCCATTACAAAAGGGGATTGAACAGCGTCCTTTCGGCTACCTATAATTTTGACTCCGTTATCGGGAACAACCGTCTCCTCACGGAAGCGAAGAAGATGGCGGCAAAGTATGCAAAGACCCAATCCTCGGTCCTGATTTTAGGGCAGACCGGTACGGGAAAGGAGCTGTTCGCCCACGCCATTCACCTGTCGAGTCCTCGGAGCGCGGGGGCCTTTGTGTGCGTGAACTGCGCGGCTATCCCGAGGGAGCTTTTGGAGTCCGAACTCCTGGGGTATGAAACAGGCGCATTCACAGGGGCTTCCAGGAAAGGAAAGGAAGGGAAGATCCAACTGGCCCACCAGGGAACCCTGTTCCTGGATGAAATAGGAGATCTTCCGCTAAATGCCCAGGCAAAGCTCCTGAGAGTCCTGGAGACCAAAAAGATCGAAAAACTGGGCGGCATCAAGACCATTGACGTGGATTTCAGGCTGGTTGCGGCAACCAACAAGGATTTGCGGGGGATGATTGATCGCAGTGAATTTCGCGAAGACCTCTTCTATCGGCTCAATACCATGAGCGTGGAAATCCCCCCCCTTTCAGAAAGGGCCGATGATATTCCTGTCCTGATCAACTATTTTCTCCATTCCATGGGGAAACCGAACCTTACGGTGACGGATGCCGCCATGGAGAGCCTCAAAGCGTATCCATGGCCCGGCAACGTTCGGGAGTTGAAGAATGTAATCGCCCGTGCTGTAAGTCTTGCCGAGGGGGATACCCTAAGCCCCGAGCACCTGCCCAATGAAATCAGGAATGATGACCCCTGTTTTGCTTCCGCCTTGAAAATCTCCGGAGACACTCTTTCTCAGGAATTGGCCTGCCACGAGAAGATTGTCCTGATGGAGGCGTTGAAGAACACCAAAGGGAATATGACCAAAACGGCCAAACTGTTAGGTATCGCTCGATCCACCTTGTATGAAAAATGCCGGGCTCACAATCTGTGACGGTATCCATTCCCCTGTGAGAGCGGCGTCTCCGATGATCGAGGCTAAAAGCCTCTCTCACAGGAAAAAAGTTTTTTACCTATTCGTGTGATTGGTGTGATTCGTGGTCAAAAGTAATATGGTAAAAGTGTCCGAAAAACCGTACGTGTCCTTCATTCCGGACACTTTGCTGGGCTTTCCGGCTGCCGGACACATCCTGTCTTTTCCGATCAACCTTGTCTCCAATAAAAAACTATCTCATTACTTCCAATAAGATATGCTATTTTTTCCGAAATTTTTAATGCGGAGAATGGATCCGGTATTATTCTTGCTTTAAGTATTTGAAAGAAATATTTCACAAACGACTATCAGTCCAGAAGTAGTGTGNTTTTATCATTTTGAGGAGGAATGACGTATTATGGACCCAAGACCTGTTCAGAGAAAAGATTTTATTGTCCCGCGTTGTACCGAGGCATGTCCGGCCGGTGTGGATGTGGCCAGGTATGTCCGGGCGGTCAAGGACCTTCAGTTTGACGAGGCGCTGGCTGTGCTGAGGGAAAAACTTCCTTTGCCTACCGTCTGTGCCGACGCGTGTTTTGCCCCCTGTGAGGAAGTGTGCGCCTACAAACAGTTCGGAGATCCCATTGCTATCCGTGCCATCAAACGGGCTGCGGTGGATAAAGGCGGCGATGTTTGGAAAAAGAGAAAAAAGACGGCCAATAAAACAGGCAGGAAAGTCGCTATTGTGGGGGCCGGCCCTTCCGGTCTGACGGCAGCCTATTATCTTGCCGGCAAAGGTCAGGATGTGACCATTTTTGACGCTTTCCCGAAGCCGGGCGGCGCCATGCGCTACGGGATCCCCAATTACCGGTTGCCTGAGGAGAGACTATATAAGGATATCGATGACATCCTGGAGCAAGGCGTTACGTTCCAAGGCGATACCGTCATCGGAAAAGATATCACCCTAAAGGAGTTGAAAGAAGATTTCGATGCCGTTTTCCTGGCCAGTGGAGCCAACGGAAGCGCAAAAATTGCGCTGGAAGGTTCAGAAAAAGACGGTGTGCTCTGGGGCTGGGACTTCCTTCGCGATGTGGGGTTGGGAAAAACCTTTGCATTTAAAGGAGATGTGATCGTGGTCGGCGGTGGAAACGTGGCTATCGACGTAGCGCTTACATCCAAGAGAATGGGCGCCGAAAATGTCCATCTTTTCTGTCTTGAAAAAAGAGAAGAAATGCCTGCCCATGGGTGGGAAATCGCCAGGGCGGAAGAGGAAGGTGTGCGTATTAACAACTCCTGGGGCCCCAAAAAGGTCTTAGGGGATGGATCCGTCACCGGGCTCAAGCTGATGAAATGCAACGCTGTCTTTGACGGCAAAGGGAACTTCAAGCCCACCTTTGAAGAGGAAATTACGACCAAAATGGGGGCAGCTCATATCATTCTGGCCATAGGTCAGAAAGCCGATCTGGGATTTACCGCCGGGTTGAAAGGGATTGAAAGCGGCGCTGGACGAATTGCCGTAACAGAGACTGACTTCGCTACAGGAGAGAAAGGGATTTTTGCAGGTGGTGATGTGGTCAGCGGCCCTGATTCCATTATCAATGCCATAGCGCACGGCAGGAAGGCCGCTTCCGCCATTGATCGATACCTTGGTGGGAACGGCGACATCGAAGAGGCCCTGGCGACACCGGAAGACCAGGTGATGCTTTTACCTTTTGTGGTGGCCATAAAACCCCGCCAGGAAATGTCTCTCCTGAAGCCTTGGGAGAGAATTTCAGGATTCAACCAGGTTGAAATGGGTCTGACCGATGAACAGATCGCCTTGGAATCCGGTCGCTGCCTTAGCTGCGATGCCAGGAAGTTCGAGGTGGTTCTGAATGTTGAGAACTGCAAGGAGTGTGGATATTGTGCGGAAGTCTGCGGCGTGAAGACATTCGGCCCTGCCGACTTCTTCAATGCCAGGGGCTACAGGCCCGAGGAAGTGAAATCTTCAGATTGGTGTGTCGGTTGCTTCAAGTGTTATTTTTCGTGCCCCGACTTTGCCATCGATGTTATTGAAGTAACTGCATAAAAAAGAGGAGGTTTCTGAGATGAAAAGGTTTTTAGAAACAGGAAATTTTGCAATCACCGAAGGGGCGATACTGGCGGGGTGCAGGTTCTTCGCAGGGTACCCGATTACGCCGGCTACTGAACTGGCGGAAGCCATGAGCTACCGGTTGCCGCAGGAAGGCGGTGTTTATTTGCAGGCGGAAGATGAATGCGCGGCATGCCACATGTGTGTGGGAGCTTCGCTTGGTGGATACAAGGCCATGACGGCCACATCGGGGCCGGGTTTTATCCTGTATGCGGACCCGATCGGCTGGGCGCTGGGATGCGAGACGCCGCTTGTTATCCTCAATTCAGGACGTGTGGGACCCGTGAGCGGGATCACCGGCGCTCCGGGACAGGGAGAGTTCTATCTCATGCGCTACCCCACCCAGGGGGGCAACTTTGAAACCATCTGCCTGGCGCCCAACTCCGCGCAGGAGTGTATGGCCATGGTCGTTGAAGCATTTTATCTGTCCGAGAGATTCCGGATGCCCGTCATGGTGCTGGCCGACCAGTTGATCACAGATGGGTTTGAGGATATCACCGTGCCGGAGACGGAAGAGGAAATGAAGGAAATGGGATTTCGTACCTGGCCCCGGAAAGTATGCCAGGGACCCGAGTTTTATCCTTTTACCGATGAGCTGGACATCCCGCCGGTCGTCCTGGGACACAACACGGGGGGCATCTGCTCCGATTGGACGCCTACGGTGGAAGGATACGATATTGAAGAGGTGGAGGCCCACCACAAGCATGCCTACCGCCTGATCTACAAGGTACGCAATCACAGAGATCTGTTCAATCATCACTACGAGGAGAAATTCGTGGATGATGCGGACCTGATTGTGGTTTCTTTCGGAAGTCCTTCCCGCGTGGTCAACACCGCCGTGGAAAAGGCCCGTGCCCAGGGGATGAAGGTGGGTTCCCTGCGACTGATCAATATATGGCCTTTCCCGGACGAACTTTTTCACAGGAAGGCCAAATACCTTGCTGTCGAGTTGACCTGGGATGGGCAGCTTGTCCGAGAAGTTCAGCGTGCTGTTCCGAAAGATTCCGAAGTGCATTTTCTGGGCACATGCGGAGACCTTCCCACGACGCCGGATCTGCTGGAATCTTTTGAGAAACTCCTCAAGAATGAGCCCCTTTCTCGGAAGGGCTGGGTATTGGAGGCATGGTAATGGAATATAAATCATCACGACTGACGTCAACGTACTTACGCGCCAGAAAAATTCCCAGTACGGCATGTTCCGGATGCGGTCTGGGTATGAACCACAAAATCGTCGTTCAGGCCATCGATGAATTGGGCCTGGAAACGAAAGACATTGTATGGGGGACCTCCATCGGGTGTGCCGGACGACAGACATTCGCTACGTGGAAGGGCGATGGTTTTGCAGGGACCCATGGTCGGGCCTATGCCATTGCAAGGGGTCTGCGGATCGCCCTGCCGCCGGAGAAGAAAATCCTTCTGACAGTGGGCGACGGCGACGCTTTTGGAATCGGCCTGCTCCATCTGATACACGCGGCCAGGTGCAACGCGGATATGACCGTTATTGTGAACGATAACCTGGGCTATCAGTCCACCGGGGGACAGTACGGTTGGACAACACCACAGGGCGCCCACACGGACAGCAGTCCCTACGGGATGTTCGAACACAACCTGATGAGTGAAGGGATGGATGTCCTGCATATCCTCAAAGGTGCAGGCGCGACTTTCCTTGCGCGACACGTTGCCATGGACGGCGCCGTGGCGGTGGAAACCGTAAAAAAGGCTATTTTAAACAGAGGTTTTTCTCTGGTTCACATGCCGTACCCCTGTCCGACCAACTTTGCCGCCAGAGAACTTGGGTCAAGGAATCAGGTCAATATTTACCGGTGGATACAAAGACAGGCTGCACCCCTGGGCCAGGAAAAAGAAGATACGGTGTGGGCTACGGGTATCTGGCATGATGCGAGCAATTCCAGAAGGGAATTCCACGAAGAAATACACGCCACCATCGATAAGATCAGGAGGACGGGAAGCTTATGAAAGATCGAGTTGAGATAGTTGCCAGCGGATTTGGTGGACAGGGTGTGGTAAGGTTAGGGCAGATTGTTGGTGAAACGGGAGTGAAACAGGGACTCCACGTGGCCATGCTGAAGAGCCATGGGACGGAAATGCGAGGCGGTTACGTGCGAAGCCAGGTGGTCCTGTCCGAGAAAAATATTGACAGTCCCATGTGTGAATCACCGGACTACTTCATCGCCCTGTCGAGTGCGGCCTACCAGAAGTTTAAGGATACGGTGGCCGCCGACGGCCTCATTATTTATGATCCGGGTTTTGTGGACAAAGTGGATGAAAGCCTTCCGTGTATGCAAAAGGCCTTTCCCGCAAAAGCGCTCTCCATTGAAAAATTCGACAACCCGTTGTTTGCCAATACCCTGGTGCTGGGAGTAATGGCCCAGGTGATTGAAGGAATAGACAAAGACAAGATGCTGGAGAGTATCCTTGCAATTATCCCGAAGTTTCATAATCGAAACAAGGAAGCGTTCCAGATTGGGTATGAATACAAGTTGGATTAAGAACAGTGCCCGGGAGCCTGTCCTTGGACAGGCTCGAGAGTCCGGAGATCGATCTTGAGACAGGGTTCAAAACACGAAAAGTCCGGATATTCAGCTATCTACACTGGGTAAAGGGCTTTTTGTGTCTTGTGATAAGGAAGTTTTTCACATGGCGCCGGTTTTCTGAGAGGATGTCTGACCGCGGTTTTCCCGGGTAAGAGGGTTTAACGGTCGAAAATGAAAGGGATAAATTTTATGCGTACAATCAGGTATTACATCGACAAACGTGCTGCGGAGCAGCCCGACAAAATCTATACGATTGCGCCGGAGGTAGGCCTTGAACTGACCTATGGTCAGTTGAAGGACGATTCGCTTGCCTTTGGAAAACATCTGATGAAGCGGGGGATCAAAAAGGGCGACAAGATTTCATTCATGATGGGCAACGGTTACCAGGCGACGAAGATCTTTCTGGGAACCATGTATTCCGGTGTGGTTGTTGCCCCCCTGAATTTGCTGGCCCAGCCTTCGCAGCTGGAATATGTTTTGGATCATTCAGATACCAGACTTGTATTTTACTCCGAAGAACACGGGGAAAAACTGAAGACGGCCACCGGAAAAGTAAACCGGGATATCGCGTTGATCCAGATCGACAACGACGCGGAATCCATTCTTCCGGCGGAGGACCTTTCCGGCATAGACCTGCCGGATGTTGTGGAAGAGGATGATGCCCTTTTGCTCTACACTTCGGGGACCACCGGGGTTCCCAAAGGCGTTATCCTTTCCCAAAAGAATATGATTGCAGGTGGATTGTACACCACCATGGCCCATGAACTGACGGCTGAGGATCGGGCCCTTTGTTCCCTGCCCCTTTACCACATTAACGGCGAGGTGGTGACCGCGGTCACGCCGCTTGTAAGCGGCGGCAGCGTGATCATGCCCCGTAAATTCAAGACCAACGATTTCTGGGAACTGATTTCAAAATACGGATGCACATGGTTCAGTGTGGTTCCGACCATGATTTCCTACCTCACAAGTGGAACGGAGATCGAAGGAAAAGGGCTGAAACTGGACCAGGTCCGTTTCGGGCGCTCGGCGTCTTCCGCGCTCCCGCCATCGCTGCACAGGGAATTCGAGAAGAAATTCAAGGTTTCTATTGTGGAAACCATGGGTCTTACCGAAACGGCGGCCCCTGTTTTTTCAAACCCCATGGATACTGCCAAACGGAAATATGGTTCTCCTGGTCCCGCTGTGGGAAATACGGCCAAAATCATTGATCCCACCGGCAAGGAACTTCCAAGGGGAGAACAGGGTGAGATCATGATTCGCGGCGACAATGTCATGAAAGGGTATTACAAGGCGCCTGAAAAAACCAGGGAAGCCCTGGAACCGGACGGGTGGCTGCACACCGGCGATCTGGGTTATATGGATGAGGATGGGTTTGTTTTTGTGACGGGCCGGATCAAGGAGCTCATTATCAAGGGCGGAGAAAACATTGCCCCCAAGGAAATTGACGAAGCCCTGTACAGGCACAAGGCGATCCTGGATGCGGCCGCGGTGGGCATTCCCGATGATGTGTATGGGGAAGAGATACTGGCCTGCGTGACCCTTAAACCGGGATGTTCCGTAACGGAAGAGGAATTGCGGAACCACTGTCTGGAGCAGCTTGGCAAGTTCAAGACGCCGAAAATAATCCGTTTCATGGAGGATTTGCCAAAAGGACCCTCCGGGAAAATCCAGAGGTTGAAACTTCCCGAACTTTTATCATGAAAACACGTTTTTGACCACGAATAACACGAATAACACGAATCAGTGGGGTCATTCCCGTGAACGCGGGGATCCAGGCTGTTATCACGAGCGCGCTGGATTCCGGGTCATGCCCGCCACAAAGCAGACGGTCATCCCCGGAATGACGGTACTCCACGGATATCTGCAAACCAAAACTTTTGACTTGGGGGATTAAC
>BS_KBA_SWE02_21mDRAFT_10001074_pt1 | contig 10393 bp, 8 predicted proteins | sample BalSeasSWE02_21m_FD_9196 | JGI IMG/M metagenome (IMG submission 9196)
GGGTAAGGTAATAGTAAACTATTCAAACTATTTGGTTAATAAAGGCGTTCCGGATTCAATCTTTGAAGAGAAGAATAAAAAATAGTTAATCAACGAAAACAAAGAAATAATATCTTTAGTTTAAACTCATATTCAAATAATGTTTAAACTAAAAATTAAACTTATACTTCCTTTAGAAAAGATGTCCTCTCTCTGCAGTGTAGAATGTGAGTCATTAATACTTTTTAAATATTACAGATGTATTATGACCACCAAATCCAAAAGCATTGCTTAATGCATAGTTAACTTTTCTATCCTGTGGTTTATTAAATGTATAATTCAAATCACAATCTGGATCAGGATTTACAAAGTTAATCGTTGGCGGTATTCTATCATTTACAATAGCTAGAATTGATGCAATAGCTTCAACTGCACCAGCTGCACCTAATAAATGTCCTGTCATACTTTTGGTTGATGAAACATTCAATTTGTATGCATTTTCTCCAAACACGTTTTTTATCGCTTTAGTTTCACCGATATCTCCAAGAGGAGTAGATGTTCCGTGCATATTTACATAATCAATTTCTTCAGGTTTGATTCCGGCTTGTTTTATTGCCATTTTCATCGATAAAATTGCGCCTGTACCTTCAGGATGAGGAGCAGTGATATGATGTGCGTCAGCAGATAATCCAGCACCAACAATTTCGCAATAAATTTTTGCATTACGTTTTAATGCGTGCTCAAGTTCTTCAAGAATCAAGGCGCCGCCGCCTTCACCCATTACAAATCCATCTCTTGTTGAATCAAACGGGCGGCTTGCTGTTTCTGGTGTATTATTTCTTGTGGAAAGAGCTCTACTCGAATTAAAGCCACCGATTCCAAGTTCGCAGATTGAAGCTTCACTTCCACCAGCAATCATTACATTAGCCATTCCAAATTTTATAAGCAAAAAGCTATCAATCATATTATTGTTTCCTGTTGCGCATGCAGAAACTGTGCAATAGTTTGGACCACGGAAACCATACTGCATTGAGATATGTCCAGCGGCAATATCAGGAATGAGCATTGGAATAAAGAAAGGAGAAATTCTTCCTGGCCCTTGTTCACGATTAGTAACAGCTTGATCATAAAAAGTCTGGATACCACCAATTCCACTTCCGAAGATTACACCAATTCTATTTTTTTCTTCCTCAGAAAGTGTTTCAGGTTTTAAATTTCCATCTTCAATTGCCTGCTTAGCTGAAACTAATGCATACTGAGCGAATGGATCTAATCTTCTTGCAGTTTTTTTGTCAAGAAAACTTAATACATCAAAGTCTTTAAGTTCGCAAGCAAATTTTGTTTCCACTTTAGATGTATCAAATTGCTTTATCATAGCAGCGCCGCTTTTGGATTCCATCATCCCATTCCAGAATTCATTTACAGTTAATCCAATCGGAGTCAAAGCTCCCATTCCTGTTACAACTACTCTTCTGTTTCTGTCAGACATTTAGATCCTCTTTTAAGATGAAAAATTTTAAGTTCTTATCAATATTTTGAAGCGTAAAAATAATGAAATTTAAGTAAAAGCTTAAGCGAAAGTTGACACACTAAATTGATTGAAATGGCAAAGAATAACGTTTAAAATTTGTCAGAAGTAAGTTTGAATATCGTCCAATCATCTAAAGGTTTTGCACCAATTTTTTTGTAGAAATCAATTGCTGACTCATTCCAATCCAAAACCGACCATTCAACTCTTCCATAATTTCGTTCTTTAGCGAGAGAAATTATTTTATTTAATAAAGCTTTACCAATTCCTTTACCGCGCATTTCGGGTTTTACGTAAAGGTCTTCAAGATAGAAACCAGGCTTGCCCAAAAAAGTTGAAAAATTTTTGAAGAACAAGGCATATCCGACAGTTTTTCCTTCAAATTCTGCAATAAGTACTTCAACAAAACTATCTACTCCAAAAAGTGTATTCTTTAATTGCTCTTCTGAAGTAGAAATCTGATCTGATAATTTTTCATAATCTGCCAGCTCTTTAATAAGTGCAAACATGATTGGAACATCGTTTTCTGTTGCAGAGCGTACAAAAATTTTCTTATTCATAATTTTAGTTTGTTGGAAACGGAAGATTCCCTTTTAAAATATCCATTATCTTTTCAAATGGAATTTCTGTTGTAACTTCACCCATTGACCAGGGACCAATTTCATAAGGATCAAACTGGAGAACAAGCATACCGGGAAGGATGTAAAAATCCTGATCATCCAGAATAGTAATTTCGTCCTCAAATAATCCGGCTTCTATCAAGGAATTTGCTTCATACTTTTCCAGTATTGCCTGCTCGCACTCATAAGCCAAAAGATCGAATGAATCCTCTTGATAATATCTTTTAGTTTTAAAACGCTTCCATTTTTCATTTCAATATTATAGCCAAGCGCAAAGTAATTTCCGTGTGCACCTCCAGTAAATTGATAATGGGTCATAACAATGCTAAGAATTTTTTTTGAATTATATTCAACTTGAAATCCGGTCTCAAAAGTATATTGCATTTCATACGGAAAATCTTCAAAGATCGAAGTGTCTGATTGGACTTCATCAAACCACGCAATGGATTGCTTAAACTCATCCTCCAGAAATAAATTTACTTTTGCTTCAACTGAGTTAATTTCTAACCCGACAATTTGTGGATAGTCAATATTGATAATTGCAAAACTATCTGCTGTGCTACTGGAATAATTCAGTGTCTTTATTATAAGTGTATCAGTTTTACTATTGCTCTTACTTACTAAAACGTAACTATGAGCCAAAAGAAAATTGCTAAAAATCAGTAAGTAAAAAAGGACAAATATTTTTTTCATTTGTATAGATCCTTTCACACTATTAAGACTCAGTGCGTTTAATTTTTCTATCAACTAAATTTTTTTCTAACTGCAAAACTCCAGAAGCAAACAAATATCCGAAAGCTAATCCAATTACTACACCACCAAAAATATCCGATGGGTAATGTAATCCTAAATAAACTCTTGAAATTGATATTAGTGTAGCTCCGATAAAAAGCACCCATTTTAATTTTGGAAATAATCTGTAAAAAAACATTGCGGCAGCAAAATTGTTAAGTGCATGGTTTGATGGGAATGAATACGAACCTGTACATCCAAGCGGGGTTAAAACATTGGTTAATGCATTGCATGGGCGCGGTCTGGCAAAATATTCTTTTAACAATCTATAACCTGTCTGATCGGTAACAACAATCAATAAAAGGACTCCTATAACGGCAAGTTTACCCCTTATACCACCCTTAACAAAACTAATTCCGAGTAAGATAGCGTAAGTTATATACCAGTTATTTACGTTTGTTATAATTGAGAAAAATTTATCCAGGAAGCCAAATGAAAGGGTATGATTGAAAAAGTAAAAAATTGCCAGGTCGATTGAATACAGAAAATCTATCATATAAATTATTTTAAAAATTGTTGTTGTTAAGATAGAAATGATATATCAATTTATCATAAAAATTATGTAGATTTATTGTGTGCTTTAAGAGTAAATGATGAATAACAGTAATTCTCTTATAGGTTTTATAGTTAATCCTAAAATTCCGTTTCTGAAAGAGAGGTATAATCATATCAAAGAAGAGACAGGTAAATACTTAGTAACACCTTTAAAAGTTATAGCACTGATGGTTGCCATCTCCGGCCTCTTTGCTATGGTATTTGAAGTTAGGCATCACGCGGAATTTTCATATCAAATATACTTTGTGCGTCTTATTGCAACTCTTATCGCGTTTGTGATCCTAATATTTCTGAATTCCAAAAATGCAACGCGTTATTCTATTCCACTTGTACACGTTCTTCTTCTTACAATAATCAGTTCATCTGCATACATGATATTATTAATCCCAAACTCGCTTATTGTTAATTCCCAGATAGTTGGATTGATGATATTTACATCAGCGATGTTTCTTAACTGGGAAATAAAGAACCAGATTCTTGTTGCGATATATTATAACATTGTATTTGCTGTTGCTATTCTATTTAATGATCAGAAAATATACTTTCTGCCAAATATGTTTGAATCACTGATCTTTGTTTTGTTTTTAAGTTTACTTTCTGTTGTTGGCAGTGCAATAAATTTTAGAATGCGTTTACAGGTTGCAGAAAATGCTTTACGTGTTGAAAAATCAGAAAAGAAATTCAGATCGATCTTTAATAATTCCTCTGATGGAATATTTCAATCAACACAGGATGGTGATTTTCTCACCGCGAATCAATCATTAGTAATGATGTTGGGACACGAAAATATTGACGATCTTATTATAACCAGAGTCACCGACTATTATAAAATCAAATCTGACAGAGACAAATTATTAGCTGAAGTAAAAAAGCATGGTGCAGTTGAAAATTTTCTTACAACACTTGTTGATAAGAACAAAAATGACATTACCGTTAAGATGAATGTTCGTTATGTTACAGATGATATAACCGGTAAGCATAATCTTGAGGGTACAATTCGTGATGTATCGGCTGAAGTATTAGCGGAACACTTACGGGAACAAGCTGAACTGGAACTTAAATCTGAAAAAGAAAAATCAGATGCTCTTGCTAAAGAAGCTATGAAGTTAAGTAAAGCAAAAAGCAGATTTCTTGCTAATATGAGTCACGAAATCCGTACCCCAATGAACGGCATAGTTGGATTTTTATCTTTGATCGAAAATGAATCCTATCAAAATCAAGAGGAATTAAAACAGTTTGTTCACAACGCAAAAATGTCAGCCGAATCATTACTTGATACAATAAATGCCGTTCTTGATTTATCAAAAATTGAAGCAGGTAAAATTGAACTTGAATACCTTAACTTTAATCTTAAAAAAGTAGTAACACAGGCTATTTCAATTGTAAGTCCCAAAGCAAAAGAAAAATCATTAAATATTTCATACGAAGTACCTGAGGATAAGAACCTTAATTTTATTGGTGATCCGACAAGAATTAGACAAATATTTCTTAACCTTTTAAGCAACGCAATTAAGTTTACCAAAGAAGGTGAAATAAAAATTGTAGTTAAAACTAGTGAGATTGAAGAAGGTAAAGTAAGAATAAGCAATTCCATATTTGATTCAGGCATTGGCATCCCCGCAGATAAAATTAAAGAACTGTTTAAGCCATTTTCACAGATTACGGGAGCAGAGGGCAGTAGTTTAGGAGGCACTGGCCTGGGTTTGGTCATCTGTAAAGAGTTTACAAATTTGATGGAAGGCGATATAACAGTAAATAGTATTGAAGGCGAAGGAAGCCGGTTTGATTTTCATTTAGTTGTACAGGAACAAGAAGTAGACAAATTTCAAAAACAATCTGAAGAAGAAAAAGATACTTCAGCTGAAATTGAAGAAACCAAGTTTACTGATGCGGATATAAAACTTCATATTCCCAAAAGAAAAGGGTTTAAAATTCTTCTTGCTGAAGATAATCTTATCAATCAAAAAGTTGTAATTAGAACACTCAACTCTGCCGGATATGAGGTAGACGCTGTTATGAATGGTGAGCAAGCAGTTCGTGCGCATACGCAGAATCATTACGATTTAGTTCTCATGGATGTTCAAATGCCGGATGTTGATGGATTTGCGGCAACTAAAATGATAAGAGCATTAAAGGATCCAAAAAATAAAGTTCCGATTATTGCAATTACCGCACATGCACTTGTTGGAGATCGTGAAAGATGTATTGAAGCCGGTATGGATGAATATGTTCCCAAACCAATTGTTGCCCGTGAGATTATCAGACTGATTGACCATTTTATGAAGATTGATTATTCAGATGATATCAAATTGAAGGATGAAGTTTACGATCTAAGGTTATTTGATTTTGAAAGATTAAAACAGATTAGTCTTGGTGATGCAGTGTTTGAGAAAGATTTGCTTGGTGATTATTTGGTTGATGCTGAACAGAAGCTTCAATCGCTTCGGGAACTTCATTTATCAGGTGAAGTGATGAAAATAGTTGATATTGCACATACATTAAAAGGATCAAGCTATTCAGTTGGTGCAAAGTTAGTTGGTGATGAAGCACTTGGCGTAGAACTTTCGGCTAAGAATAATGATCTTGAAAATGTTGAGGAAAGATTAACAAAACTAGCTAAATCAATTAGAGAAACACGCGAAGTTCTTAAGAATAAGATTGCTTAAATAAATTTAGAGTTTTAACTGGTCATCCTGAGCGTAGTCGAAGGATGAATGCAATAAAGGAAAACTATTGTCACACTTCGACAGGCTCAGTGTGACAATAGTTTTTTATAATTGGAAATATTTATTTAAAATCCTTCAGCACTTTTCTGATAATACTAACCGCTATATCAATTTCTTCTTTTGTTATAACAAGCGGAGGAGCAAATCTTATAATATTACCATGAGTTGGTTTTGCAAGCATTCCATTTTCTTTTAACGCAACACAAACATCCCAAGCAGTTTTTCCGCTCTTTGCAGGTTTGATTACAATTGCATTCAACAATCCTTTACCGCGCACTAAGGTAAGATGTTCAAACTCATTAACCATTTTATGAACTTCTGATCTAAAATATGCACCCATTGCAAAAGCATTTTCGGCAAGCTTTTCTTCAATTAATACTTCTAATGAAGCGATAGCAACTTTACATGCTAATGGATTTCCGCCAAATGTTGATCCATGCTGACCCGGTTTTATTGCAAGCATTACTTCATCATTAGCTAAAGCTGCGGATACAGGCATAACTCCTCCGGATAAAGCTTTGCCAAGAATTAAAATATCCGGTTTAACTGATTCGTAATCAGAGGCTAACATTTTACCAGTTCTTGCTAACCCTGTTTGAACTTCATCGCAGATAAGCAGAACATTTTTAGCTTTACAAAGTTCCTGGGCTTTCTTTAAGTAACCATCATCAGGAACAAAAACTCCTGCTTCGCCCTGAATCGGTTCAACTAAAAATGCTGCAACGTTTGGATCTTCCAAAGCTTTTTCTAAAGCCGCAATATTATTGTAAGGAATTTTTTCAAATCCTGGAACAAAAGGCCCAAATCCTTCAAAACAATCGGGATCAGTTGAAGCAGAAACAGCCATCATAGTTCTGCCGTGAAAGTTTTCATTTGCAACAATAATTTTTGCTTCATATTTTTTGATACCTTTAACATCATAAGCCCATTTACGTGCAAGTTTAACTGCAGTTTCGTCACCTTCAACACCTGTGTTCATAGGAAGAACTTTATCGTATCCAAAAAGTTCAGTTACAAACTTTTCATATTCGCCGAGAACATTATTATAAAATGCGCGTGATGTTAATGTTAAAGTTTGTGCTTGCTCAATTAATGTGTTAATAATTTTTGGATGACAATGTCCCTGGTTAACTGCGGAGTAAGCGGAAAGAAAATCAAGATATTTTTTCCCTTCAACATCCCACACCCAAACACCCTTACCTTTTGCAATTACAACTTCAAGCGGATGATAATTATGAGCACCGTATTTATGCTCTAAATCCATATAATATTTTGAGTTCATAAGCTTTCCATTTTGTTCAAATGATTAAAAAATTATGCAGAAAAATTAGCCGTTCTACACTGAATAACCAAACCATTTCGAACTCATTATTCCCTTGATTTACGTAAAGTTGCCAATTATTTTTTCTACTGTAATAATGGAAAGTTTCGGGTGAAACTATGAATTTGATTTTAGAAACACATGCAATTTTTCTAAAAAGTAAAGGGGATTGTGATATTATAAATATTACAAACAAAGTTCAGGATTTAATAAGTCAAAATAATTTTACTGAGGGAAGCGCTATTTTATTTGTACCTGGCTCAACAGCTGGCATTACATCAATTGAATTTGAACCTGGATTACTGCAGGATTATCCAAATTTCTTTGAGAAAATCATTCCAGAAGACAGAAATTACCATCACGATAACACCTGGCATGATGGAAACGGACATTCTCACATTCGGGCATCGCTTCAGGGTGCATCTTTTACAGTGCCTTTTAAAGATAAATCGTTAATTTTGGGAACCTGGCAGCAAATCATTTTCGTTGATTTTGATAACAGGCCGCGTAACAGGGAAATTATTGTTCAACTAACTGGAATGAAAGAGTAAAAGATGAAAAATTTATTAAAGATTTTAATTTTGATAATTGCAGCCCATCAACTTTCGTTTGCTCATATAATTACTTCCACTCCGCCATACCCTACCGAGAATGATTCAATAACTATTTTCTATGATGCAACCGAAGGTGATGGAGGGTTGAAAGGATTTACAGGAGACGTTTATGCTTACACAGGAGTTAATAATTGGGTACATATTGTTAATTCTAGCTGGTTAGATAACCCGGTCAAAGTTAAACTTACGAGAATATCAACTGATTATTACAGATTGGTAATTGGATACCCAAGACAATACTATAATGTAACAAGCCCTACTGAGCATATAACAAGATTAACTTTTGTTTTTAGAAACTCTGATGGTTCCAAAACTGGCCGTAATGTGGGCGGGGCAGATATATTTTATAATTTATTCCAGTCAGGTTATACACTGACGTTGAATAGTCCTGTAGTTTCAAATCCTTATGGTGATCCACAAAGATCACCTCTTTTTGTTAATGCGACTGATACGATCAACCTTTCGGTTAAGGCAGTTACAATTGGGACAAAAAGTTCTTCTATCAGCTTATTTATAAATGGTACGCAAAAAGCTCAAACAACAAATGATTCTTTAACTTTCCAGATATTTGCTTCACAAGACTTAACAATCGGGGCAAACCAGGTTGTAATAGCTGGAAAAGATACATCGAATGATACTGATACACTAAAATTTACTTTGATGATTAATCCAGCAATCACTAATGAATCGCTTCCAGCAGGTACGGAATTGGGAATTAATTACAACAGTTCAACCTCTGTTACACTTGCACTGTTGGCCCCTCAGAAAAGTTTTGTTTATGTGATTGGTGATTTCAATGACTGGAAGGTTGACCAGAATTATTTTATGAAAAAAGATTCAGCTCGTTCAGACAGTGTTGTTTGGTGGATAACAATAAATAATCTACTTTCCCAAAAGGAATATTCTTTTCAATATTTAGTTGATGGTAATTTAAGAATCGCAGATCCGTATACTCATAAAGTACTTGATCCGGCAAATGACCAATATATCTCCCCAACTGTTTACCCGAATTTATTAGCTTACCCTTACAATAAGACATCAGATATAGTTTCGGTTTTTCAAACAGATCAGCAGGCTTACAATTGGCAGGTCACGGATTTCCAAAAACCTGATAAATCAAAGCTGATTGTTTATGAATTACTCGTCAGAGATTTTGTATCTACTCACTGGTTTAAAACTGTTATGGACACGCTCAATTATTTAAAAAATTTAGGTGTAAATGCTATTGAGCTTATGCCCGTAATGGAATTTGAGGGTAATGAAAGCTGGGGATATAATGTAAGTTTTCATATGGCGCTTGATAAATATTATGGTACACGAGATGCTTTGAAAGCCTTGGTTGACTCAGCTCACTCCAAAGGAATTGCAGTCATACTTGATGTCGTCCTTAACCATACATTTGGGCAAAATCCACTGGTTAGAATGTATTTTGATGGTTATTATACTATAGGTTCTAATTCAGGAATAAGGACAACAATAAATAATCCCTATTTCAACACAATTTCTCCAAATCAAACTTTTTTTTGGGGAGCAGATTTTAATCACGCAAAACCAGCGACACAATATTATGTAGATAGAGTTACTAGTTACTGGATAAATGAATTTCATATTGATGGCTACAGGTTTGATTTTTCTAAGGGATTTACAAACACCTATGGCGATGGAGGAGCGTCCGATCCATCAAGAATAGCTATACTTAAAAGAATGGGCAATAAAATTTGGACTGTTGATTCGACTTCCATTTTAATTCTTGAAAACTTTGTAGATAATGAGGAAGAGAAAGGTGAGTCAGACTTCGGGTTTCTTTCCTGGGGCAATATGAACTTTAATTATGGCCAGGCAACTATGGGATACAGAATTGGCCCTCCACCAAAATATGAGGATATGAGTTGGAATTTATCGAATGCCTATTATGTGAATAGAGGCTGGCCAAAACCAAGTCTTGTAACTTATATGGAAAGCCACGATGAAGAAAGATTAATGTATAAAAATGAACAGTATGGCAATAGCAGCCCATATTATCAAGTAAAAGCAATACCGAATGGATTAAACAGGATGGGGCTTGCATCGTCATTCTTTTTAACAATTCCAGGCCCAAAGATGATATGGCAGTTCGGAGAATTGGGATACGATTATTCCATTGATTATAATGGCAGAGTAGGCAATAAACCCATTAGATGGGATTATTTTAATGATCCAAATCGGCAGAAGCTATATAGGATTATGTCAGCATTGATTAATTTAAGAAATTCAAATCC
>BS_KBA_SWE02_21mDRAFT_10001075_pt1 | contig 10389 bp, 7 predicted proteins | sample BalSeasSWE02_21m_FD_9196 | JGI IMG/M metagenome (IMG submission 9196)
TGTCGGTCCCCGCAATCGGTAACGCGGCTTGCAAGAATAAGGTTTTGCCAAATAAGTCCATATTCTTCAAATGCGTTTGATAACGAGTGAGGTCGGCTCGCGCAATTTTTTGATGTTTCGCTAACGCCGCTAACGCTACGGCACGTACTGTGGAGGACATATTCTTGGTGTAAACATTGGGCATCACATCTCGTCGCAATAAAGTCAATAGGTATTCATGCAATTTATTCTCGACGGCCTCGGGAATGGCATAACCGCTGTCGCGCAACCAGTTGAAAGCTAATGCGGTATACGCACTGAGATAGGGACTGACATAATCGTCTTTCGCTAACCACAGTGACATCCCACCATTCGGGGCTTGATAGTCGGCGGCCAGTGCTAACGTCTCGGTCGGCAACTGTTTACTCTCGGTCCAGGTTAAATCGTCTGCTAAATAATCTAGCAAATTGTTATAATGGGAAGCCACCACTCCTGTACTGAGTTTTTGTTCCCAACAACTATAAGGATAGTCGCGCATATACGCAAACGCACCTTCCAGATTGCCAATGAGAGTGGGAGAAGTTTGCACGGTTAACCCACCTACCCCAGTCTGAATCTCCTTGGGAAATTCTATCGATTCCGTCGCGGTCTCCTCAGTACTGGTACCATAAGTCGCTGCCGTGTCTAAAGAGCGACGCGGTTGCACCGTTAACGTTTTTTGCAAACCATCTTGTTCACTCCCCATGGTCGCCGTGACGGTCAAATCAATGGTCCCCGCACCTTTAGTAGTTAAAGGTAACCAGACATTGTAGCGTTTAAATGGCTCCGCGGTGAGAGTTTGAGTTAATTTAGCGGTAGCCAAAATCTCCACTGGTCCCTTCGCGGTCAAGGTGACATTGACCGTTTGTGGCTGCTCCGTGCGATTCATAATATTAAATCCCGCTTGAAAACTATCACCCGTAGTCACTTGATTGGGTAACACGGGCCGCAATTCTAGCGGTTGATTCACTTTAAACGTCCCCTCACCTAACCCCATGCGGTCATTGGGATTAACGGCCATGGCCAAGACACGCCACCCCGTAAGATTGTCAGGCACTGGAAACTGAATTTGCGCTTTCCCCTCGGCATCAGTTTTCAACGCAGGGTCCCAGTAGCTCACATATTTAAAGACTGAGCGCATATCCAAATTGGCCATGCCACCATCACCACCGGCATTCGCGCCTTTCTTCTCAAATTTTTGTCGTCCCACTAAACGCATGAGGAGACTATAATTATACAAGTCTAATTCATCGAGGGTGTAAAAACCGCGATAAGGGTCAAAATAATTACGACCGGCGCCGATTAAATCAAACACCGCTTCATCTAATACCGTCACCGCTAATTCTAACGGTTGCGCATTGACTTCGGCTTGCCGCGCTTTGGCTTGTAAATTAAGCGTCACCGTTTCTCCCGGTTTGTATTGTGGTTTATCGCTTTGCACGACCACCTCTAACTCTTTATAGGGGTCAAGCACCATGGTTTTAGCATAACCCATACGAAAAGCTGGTTTCCCTAAATCCACTTGGTCTTGGTTCAGCGGTTTTTCCACTCGTGGAGAGGTGACCATCACTGACACAAAGAAGCCAGGTAAATAATCTGGTTCGACTGGAATTTCAATGACTTCGACGCTATTCTCTAGCTGCTTCACCCAACTTTTGAGAACCCCGAAGCGCTCCACCGTGATTAACGCCAGAGTGCCAGGAAAAGGATTTTTGACTAAATATCGCGCAGTCTCGCCAACTTTGTAACCTTCTTGCTCCGCTTTCAATTCTAAACCGTTACCGGTAGGCAACGCCCACACCACTTCGCCTTTACCGACTGACCATTGTCGTAATTCGGTGGTCTGAGAACGAGACTTGGTATCAGTCACGGTCGCGGTAATCTTGTAATCACCAGCTTTCGTCGGCGTAAATGTGCAAGGTACCGCTTCAGTGGTGGAAGTCGCATCACAAGTGGCTTCCGACACCCACTCTTCTTGGTATTGAGTGAGATACGCATTACCAGCACCTTTTACGCGGGCGGCTTTCAGGTCTTGTCGTTCAATTTTGACTTGAATGGAGCTACCGGTCACCGGGTTGCCTTTTTCATCCACTACGATCATCAAGATTTTAGCGGCTTGGCCGGCGGTGATAAACCAACTGGTGGCTTTTAAACCAATAAAGCGGTCGCGACCGACATAACGCGCGGTAGCACGACTCGCCACCTCTTTACCGCGATCATCGCGGACCGCACTTTCCACGGTTAACTTGCCATACAAGACTTTAGATTTTTCCGGCAGTTTAAACGTAGTTGCTACTTGTCCTTGATTATTCACTTTGGTGTCGGTGGCATAAATCGTTTCATCATCCACTTGGTCCACATAGACATCAAAGGTAAAACCTTTGGCTTGTGGATGAGTCGGCGCCAAATATTCTTGGGCCAAGCGAGCCGTGACTTTAGTGGGCGCGTCGGTGTAAGGACCGCCGGCATGTAATAACGCCGAGGTATCGACTTTTACGGAGTCACCTAGTTTAAATAATTCGCCATTTAACACCGTTTGCACCCGGAACGGAGAAGGCGTGAAATCACTGACCAATACCCACATCGGTTCCCAGGTGTCTTCAGTAAATTTAGCCGTTAATTTAAATTTGTACCACCCCACGGCCGCGGTTTTGGGCAGGGTAAATTCACCCGCATAAGCCCCAAATTCCGACAAAGTCAGAGCCTTCACTTCATGCACGGTTTCATCTTTGGGGTCAACAATTTGCAAAGTGTAACCGTCTTTAGGAGGAGGTGTAAACGCTTGATTATCTTGATTTCGGACTAAAAATTTATATTGTATAGTGTCGCCTACTTTATAAACGCCTTGAGCGGTGGTGCCCCAAGTGTGAATATGTCCATATTGAGGACGTTGATAGGGGTACATGGAAAAATCATCCCCTATAATCCCATCCAATTGCACGGCAAACCGATACTCTAAGGGTAGCAAAGCCATGTCTTCCCCTTTTTGACACCGCACAAATAAACGCGATTCTTCGTCACCATAACTGTTAGAAATTTTTAACGCCGGATCCAGTTTTTGAGTGCCGGGTAACATGGCAATCCCCTGCTCATCGGTAATGGCGGTAGCTAGGGTTTTAGGCGCGGCGGTATCTTTTAGTCGATAAGCGTGTTGATAGACCGAAATAGTGGCACCGCTCACCGGTAATCCCGTTGCTAATTCAGTTACCCAAACTAAAGTATTATGATGTCCTAATTTCACTTGTACATGAAATGGCGTAATTTCACTGAAAAACCAATTAGCGCTTTTCGCATTCTCATTATTCACATCGGGACTGGTAACAAAGTAGCCTTGTACCACGCCTGACGAGGTGGGCAACAATCCACGAATGCCTAACGGCGTTTTGATAGCAACATCTGGCACTTTGGGTAAAGTGAGCGTTTTCTTTTCGGTTTTGCCCCAGCCTTGTTCAGTTAACTCGTTGTAGTTTAAAGTTAATTTATTTAAATTGGTGACATATAATGGCACTTCACTGTCGACCCCGGTTTCTAATACCGAAAACTCATGTTCAAAGACATAAGACGGGGCGCGGTGGTCAGTGGCAAAGGTGAAGTCAATGTCTTCCGCTAACGGTCGAGCAAAACCATCTTTCAATTCGGCTAAGTCTTTACTCTTCAGTTGGTAAGTGGCGTAGGCTTTTAAAATTTCTGGCAACCAGATTCGATAAGTATTTTCTTTGGTATGATTGCCCGTGACTTCGGTGATTACGTTGGCACCTTCCCAGGGGTCATAATCTTTGCGACCACCGGCTAAATCCGGAGTAATCACTAAATTTGATTTGAGGGTAGCGGCACTGATTGGGCTAGAAAAGACGACGAAGGCCCCGGCCACCGGGTCACACCGTTGTGACCATTGCTCCCCAGGGGCGAGTTTGATTTCCTCATTTTTGAGAGAAGTGCATTCGATACCTAAAAATTGAAATTCCGGAAAAGTCGCAAAAGCTATCTCTTCTCGCTCTTCTACGCCTAAGACTGGACCTGCGGTGGATTCTAACCCCGGTTCAATCATCAAACTGACGTTAGTATCTAACGGTAATTCGCGAACCGGCGCAACTAACCAATGTTCAGCCTCTTTGGCGGTAGTCGTCGTTGGCGCCGGTTGAGTTTTCTCCTCAGCGTTAGGATTGGCTTCCGCGTCTTCCTCCGCTTTGACTGGTACTGGGGTCACTTTTAAAGAGACTCGTTTACCATTTTCGATTTGCAAATATACATGTTTGGCGACGGAGGTTTTGGTCACGGATTGATTAAAGCCGACTTGAATTACGGGCCACCCTGGGGTTTGCCAGGTTTCAAATGAATTCCAACTCAAGGTTGGACGTTGGGTAGTGAATTGGTGTTTTACTGGTTTCAGCAAAGTTTTGTTTGCTTCAGTCATGATGCCAGGACGCACTTCAATCTCATAAGTAGTGGCCGGGGATAACGCATTGCTACTGCCTAACTGACAAGCCAGCGTGGCGGGGTCCAACCAACGCCATTGACAATTCACAGCGGGAGTAATCGTAATGGGAATGTCTGAAGCCGCTCGCTCCATTTTGCCCAAAGGAATGACGGGTTGATTAAAAGTAAACACAATTTGCTCTTCACCGACGACATCTTCGCCGGTGGGGGTAATTCGTGAGATTTGCAAAGGTTTCTGTTTATTAGTTGCTTTACTGTCCATAGCTAACGTAATTGACGTAGCCAATAGGCTAGAGGTCAATAACATGATGAACACCATAAAATTTCTTACATTTGTCATAGTACCTAGTCCTTAATTTGTTTAACTCATTGATTAAGAAGATTAAAATAATTTACTTGGTTAAGATTATATAAATCTTATCTATAGTATGCACTATCTTGATTGATTTGACAACTTTTTTAAAGTTATCAAATCTTTTATTAGCATTCATTACCTACCAAATTTTCAAGGTATGTAAAAATTCATCAATAGCGTGAGCCGCCATCTCGTGTCCATTCGCATTCCAATGCTTATCATGTGGAAAAGTGAGATTTTCAAGCGGAGTGTTTTGCCACGCAGTCTCTAAGGCTAAATAAGGAAACTGCTCTTGTCGAGCCAATTGTTGTAGAACTGCTCGTTGGTCAGCAGACATTGGGATACTTACTAAAATAAATTGAGCCTGATGGTGTTGAGCTAATTGATGAATCGCGTTCAAAATGTTCACGGTCACTTGACGTTGATTCGATAACATTTGAGCCTGCGCAGTTTGACTCTTGGAGTCATTGGTGGCGGTTGGTGCCGCCGCGGATTTTTTGAAAGAAGTGGTCAGTTGGTGTTTAATGGTCTTGCCAGCCGTGTAAAGTTTGGCCCATAAATAGGTGTGACCATAAATCCAACGTTCAAAAATTTGTTGCCAAGAGGAAGTTGGCACCGGATTATTATGTAGTTGTAACTGACCGTCGGCAGAGAGTCTGAAATAAGGTTTGTAATACCAATATTCCTCGTTACTCTGATTATTCCTAAAATCGTTTTCGTAGAAGAGGAGAAGAATAATATCGGGTTGATAATGAATACCTCGTTGTTGGAGATATAAATATTCTTGGTCGGTACCATAACCACTGACCGAAGCATTGATGACTTCCCAGTCGACATGGTGAGTTTCTAAAATTTCGCTGAAAATCTGCGATTGTTCTACGCCAAATCCCCAACCAAAAGAGTCGCCGAGAATCAAGAGACGTTTTTTAGTAGTACGTGCTCGAGAGTAATCGTGATCGCGGAGACCATCGGCATTAATTTGTACGTTGATGGCAAAATCTTGATGTACTAATGCTCCCTGTTGATAAGGTCGGTGGGCCCAACCAAGTACACTGTCATATTGCCAAAAATTGACCCGCTCGGCTCTAGCAGGGGCCCATTGCGGAATGAATAAGCGTGCCGTGATTTCGGCCACTGTTAGGATGAGAAGCAGACCACCTAAAATAATGATGAATAACATCGTTTTTGGATGTTGTTCAAACCGATGGTTTTTGAGGTTGGAGGTTGCTAATGGTTTCATGTTTAGGTATAATAAACTAGATTTTCCAAATCTGGATTGATTACTCACCTTACGCACGGTTAACTCAACCACCCCCAACCCCTCCTTGGTAAGGAGGGGAGTAAGTACTACCTGAATCGCCGGGAAGATTCCCCGCCTCAGCCAGGCTACTCTATGCACACATTTTTTGGAGTAGCCATTTTCTCGTTCCCACGCGCCGCGTGGGAATGGCCGGTTCAGGACGCTCGGCGTAGCCACCCACTTGGTGTCCAAGACATGTCTTGGACTCCACGCGCCGCGTGGGAACGAGCAGATGCTACTCCCCTCCTTACCAAGGAGGGGTTGGGGGTGGTAGTGCGTAAGGTGAATGCTTAATGTTTAAATAAACGTTCTTTTTCCCGTTGCCAGTCACGATCTTTTTCCGTATCACGTTTATCGTGCTCCTTTTTGCCTTTGGCTAAAGCAAATTCTACTTTGGCGCGACCACCTTTCCAATACATGGCGGTAGGAACTAACGTATGTCCTTTTCGTTCCACCGCACCAACCAATTTATTGATTTCAGAGCGATGTAGTAATAACTTGCGTGTGCGTTGCCCTTCTGGACGAAAATGAGTAGAAACGGTGTTTAATGGTGTAATCACGGCACCGAGTAACCAGGCCTCGCCATTTTTGAGTAATACATACGTATCCCTAATTTGGGCGCGACCGTCGCGTAGGCTTTTCACTTCCCAGCCGGCTAAGACTATTCCAGCCTCAAACCGATCTTGTAGAAAAAAATCAAAGCTGGCTTTTTTATTTAAGCAGATAGTGCTACCGGCGTGAGCAGATTTGGCTTTTTTGCTCATAATTTTTACTCCTGGTAAAATGACCTTGATACTATCAGTAGTATTAAAATTAAAAGCGACTACGATGGCATTAGGCTATGGTTTAAAGACGAATTAATGTATTATACCATTTGAAATATTCAAGGACTACTTTTAAAATATTTTTCTCTTATCAAAGTAAAAAGACTTTACCCAGATTATATAAAATGGTTATAATTTAATTTTATCTACCTAGTGTGCAACACCTGTTTTAATGTGGGAAACCGCTGAAACCGCCATCAAAAATCTTGGAGTAGAGGCTTTAGCCGGTAGTAGCCTAACACTCAAAAATCTTGGAGTAGAGGCTTTAGCCGGTAGCGGCCTGGCACTGCACTAAATTAAATACCGGCTAAAGCCTCTACTCCAGCGGCTAAAGCCTCTACTCCTAAACTGGTGAATGGTTATTAATTAAATATAGTAAAATTCACATAAAATTGTACGTACTCTCTGGAGTGCAATAAGAATTATTGCGCCGCTACGCGCCGCCAGGCGCAATAATTCTTATTGCACTCCAGAGGGAATAGTACAGGTTAAAAGGGATTTTACTATAAGTTAGTCATTACGGTTACTTTCCAAAAGTTTGACACTTTCGGTGGCCCGATCGTAAGTCCTACAATTATCTATAGTTTATAGCTTAAGGAGTATTTCATGTCTCAATGGTTTATGGTTACATTGGTCGGTAAAGACCAGATAGGAATTGTTTCTAAAATTACCATGGCACTGTATCAGGTAGGATGTCATTTAGGCGAAACCTCGATGTTACGGTTAGGGGGTAATTTTACTATTATGATGATGGTCAGTTATACCGGTTTAGCGCCAACGTTGGAAAATTTATTAGCCCCTCTGGCCAAAGAATTGCAGTTGCATATTCATATCGATGCGATTGAAGGCCAACTGCATCAACATCAAGAGCCAACGGTACGCATCAGTGTCCATGGCGCTGACCGCGCTGGTATTGTTGCACAAGTCACTCAGGCGTTAGCGCAGGTCGGCTTGAATATTTTGAATTTAGAATCTGATGTGGGAGGAGATACGAACAATCCTTTTTATGTGATGCACTTGGAAGGGACCGCGACAGTGGATTTACCAACGATAGAAATGGCGTTACAAAACTTATTAAATTCCCAACCGGACCTGAAAGTGACGGTACAACTTATTGAAACGGTGATGATGTAACACAGATGGCTATTCTTAAGATTTTGACTTATCCGGATCCTCAATTAAAAAACCTGGCAGCACCCGTGACGGCATTTGATGAAGACTTGCAGACCTTCTTAGTCGATTTAGAAGAAACTATGCGGACCGGTCCTGGCGGAGTAGGAATTGCGGCCCCGCAAGTGGGACGATTTGAACGCATAGTCATCGTGGATGTTTCCTGTAAGTCCAAGATTACGCATCATGGTCGCTTGGTGCTAATTAATCCTGAAATTAGTGAATGGGAAGGTTTTGACATCGGCCGCGAAGGGTGTATGTCGGTACCAGATTATACGGGCAATGTGATTCGTGCCACCCAGATTCATCTGGTAGCTCAAGATGAAACCGGCACGGTGCATGAATATGATATGGAAGGCTATGAAGCTAGAGCGGTACAACATGAAATTGACCATTTAGACGGATTATTGTTTATTGACCGGCTGGTTAGTCGACGGCATGATTTATTTCAACGAAAAGTGTATCAACCGAAACCGAAGAATTAAGGTAATAGGCGATTATGGATGCAGTATTCACGGTGGTAACTATCTGGCTAATTATTCTAGTCATTCTAGTCATAGTAGCTTGGTGGATAAAACGATTATTAAACGCCTGTGTGCTGGCTAATCTCACGGAATGGGGCAACCCCTGGTTAAATTGCTTAGATGGTTTAAATCGTTTGTTTTGTCAATACTATCACCGGCTAGAATATATTCCCATTGAGTTACCTAAGCAGGGGCCTGCCGTGATAGTGGCTAATCATTTGTCAGGATTAGACCCCTTGTTGTTATTTGCGGCTACTCGGCGACCACTGCATTTTTTAATTGCCCGCGAGCAATATGAGCGGTTTGGTTTGCGGTGGTTATTTAAAGCCGCCGGTTGTATTCCGGTGGACCGTAGCACTCGTCCAGAGCGAGCCTTACGCGCCGCCTGGCGGACCTTGAAAGCCGGTGAAGTGATTGCGTTGTTTCCTCAAGGTAAGATTGTGTTGCCGGAAGAGTTAAAAAAACCGTTAAAACGGGGAGGTTTGTGGTTGGCACAACATACCCAAAGTCCGGTATATCCGGTACATCTGACTGGGATCACCGGTAGAGGACATATTTTTCGCGGAATTTTATGGCGCAGTCAGGCTAAATTGGTCAGTTATCCACCGTTAATTTGGACCGCGGAGAGTCAACCGGAGCAGTTGCAAGATTTGATTGAACCAGATTTGACAACTCTTCGAGAGTTGTCAAATCTTGAGTGATATTCAGATTTGACAACTCTTCGAGAGTTGTCAAATCTACAAAATCTACCAACCAATGGGTGACCAGATTTGACAACTCTTCGAGAGTTGTCAAATCTACCAACGAATCTACCCATTTGTATTAACTAAATTTAACTTGAATTATGGTTGAAATAAGATATTGTCTGAAAAAAGATTTCTGAAAAAAGATTTGACAACTTTTTGAAAGTTGTCAAATCTGCTCAGACAGGTAATCAATTATGGGTCGAAATATAGTAGTACTCACTGATGTCATGTTGATCACTTGCATTGTGCAACGAGGCCGGGCGGAGAAGGTGGTCAAAGCCGCCCAAGAAGCGGGCGCACAAGGAGCAACTATTCACTTTGCTCGCGGGATGGGGATTCAAGAGCGTTTAGGTATTTTGGGAATTACCATCGATGCCGAAAAGGAAGTGGTTAAAATCGTGGTTTCCACGGAGCAAGCTGATCGCATTTTTGAAAAAATTTATTTAGCGGTTCATTTGGAGAAACCGGGACGCGGTTTCATGTATATGACTCGGTTAGAAAAAGTGGCTACTTATGTTCCTCCAGAAGTGGTTGCGCAGTTAACGACACCACCGCTTAATGAGTTGGAGACCATGATGTTATGAACGTTTGTCGGCAAAGTTATCGCTCAATTACTTGTATTTTACCCGTGGGCTCGGCTCGTGCCGTCTTAGAGTTATTGAAAACGAGAAAAGGCATAACGACCGCTTTCATTTATCATGTGCGTGGTGTGGGAATGAATCATGCCAAGCGAAGCAAACTCGTAGAGCAATTGGAACGAGATGAGTTAGTGGTGTTAGTGCCGAAAGCCAATGCAGAGGAAATTTTTGATTATCTCTACGAAGTGACCGGTATCGATCAACCGCACCATGGATTGATGTATCTGGAAAAAGTGACTAAAGCTACCGAGATGTTGTTATCCGAGGTTTGAATAAGTACTGAAGCAGAAATTTTCTCCTATTTTCTTTCGCCCCTCTCCCTCTGGGAGAGGGGTCGGGGGTGAGGGGAAAATACCGCCGAATTTCTGCTTCAGTAC
>BS_KBA_SWE02_21mDRAFT_10001076_pt1 | contig 10388 bp, 8 predicted proteins | sample BalSeasSWE02_21m_FD_9196 | JGI IMG/M metagenome (IMG submission 9196)
ACCCAAACACACTGTATGTAATTGTTGGGCCATAATAAAATGAACGATAACACCACCAATCACGGAATATTTGGAACGATTATATCGACCACTGGATTTATAGTAAGTATGTTACCAGAAATAGAAGCGTCAATTAGAGTTGCGGGTGGAATCATCAGTATTATTGCTGGTGTCCTAACGTGCATCTACATGACCAAACAAATAATTAAAAAATGAATGCTAAAAAAATTGCTCTTGGAATGATTCTAATTTCGTTTGCTTTTCTTGCAATGGCATTCTTGACAAGTTGCACAACTCTTGGAATTTCCCTACAGACAGACTACGGAATGTTCACATATGAACTACCCGAACCGAAAGGAACAAAAAAATGAAAATCGTAAATATACTACTTCAACGGCTATCAGAAAATAGCACATGGCGCGGAATTATTCTAATTGCTACGGCAGTCGGAGTAAAACTTGACCCAGAATTTCAAGAGTCCATCATTATTGCGGGACTCGGCCTTGTGGGACTTATCAATGTAATCCGAAAAGGCTAATGGTTCCAAATTCCAGACCGCAACAATCAAAAGAAAAAACTCTCGCAATGGTAATCAAAGCGAGAATTGAAGATCGCGTTGTTCTGGTAGGAATTAGAGGATATTATTCTGAAACATTTGCTCCGTCAGGAAATAATCGCGGCATTTATGATGATGCGATTATATTACTATCACCAAGCGTCCATGCTACATTTAATGCTAACACTGATCCATCAGTTTTTAAAAAGGGCATTGCAGTTCTTAAAACGGGTGTGCATAGGTTTCGTAAGGGGAATCATGGCATTAGCAAGCCCGGAGGCGGCTACCCTGCATTGCGACCTGCTAACGCAAAAGAAGAGCTGCCTGTTACGCGAGATGGTGAAGGCGATTCGATGGGAGTAGCAATAAACATCCACAAGGGCGGGTATAATACAACAAGTTCTTTAGGATGCCAAACAATCTACCCTTCACAATGGGACGGATTCATCAACCTCGTCTATTCGGAAATGAATAGATACAACCAAAAGACAATTCCATATTTACTTGTGGAAAACACTTGACTAAACTTTAACTATCGTTAACGATAAAAATATGAGTTGCGGAAATTCCAGAAGTTCTAAATGCAATCCTTGTGGCCCAAGTGAGGCGGCATTGAATGAGATTGTAAATCGTGCAGCTTACTATGCTCGTATCGCAGTAGAAGCGTCTGGTGGATCAACGGGTGGCAAAGCACCAACTGGTGGAAATACCTTTGGAGTATTCTACGAGAATGACCAAGTAATGGTAACAGACTATACAATCACAGAAAACCGCAACGCAATGTCAGCAGGGCCAATCACAGTAAACCCCGGAATTGTATTGACAATCCCAGCAGGCAGCGTTTACACAATCGTATAATATTATGTCACTAATTCTCGACGGAACAGCAGGTTTGTTTGGAAATGTAACTGGAGGAGACATCTCTGGAAACATCATTGGATTGAACGGAAATTCTATTCCAGTAACTTCGACTGGCAGCACAACCGCTCGTTCGCTTGCTAATCGCTTTGCTGATGTGGTAAACGTGAAGGATTTTGGAGCTGTTGGTGACTGGAATGGAACTACAGGAACTAATAATACAACTGCTTTTCAAAATGCAATGGCAGCAGCAGCAGGAAAAAAACTTTATATTCCATCTGGTAGATATTTAATTCAATTTACAACTAATGTTTGCTTTACTCCTCCAGCAAATATTGTAATTGAGGGTGATGGTGATTTGAATACAGAAATTATAGTAGCTCCTCAAGGTTTTACTACAAGTCAAGTTCCTGTTGCATTTAATTTGTCTAATCAAGGAGCAGAGTTTTATGGAATTAAAATAAAAGCAAAAGTTGATACTGGAAATAAACTTACTTTAATAGGATTATCATCAAGTGATGTATCAATTAATAATTGCACTTTAGATGGAAGCGTTACAAATTCTATAGCAACACTTTCTAATAGTGTTTATGGAATAAATCATGGAGGAAATAGCAGTTCTATTTCAAATAATTTTTTAATCCAAAATTCTAAACTAACTGGATTTACATTTGTATTTTTAAAAGCTAACGATCAAACATCAATTTCAAACAATTGGAAAATAATTGGAAATACATTTACAGGAAATTATTTTGATGATTGTTCATTAAATTCACCAAATGGTATAATGAATGATGTATTGATTTCTGGCAATACATTAGAAAATAATAAAACATCATCTCTTGGAAATAGCAGCCTTGCATTGGGTATAGCATTAGCTTCCATAACAAATGCAACAATTAGTGATAATTATATTAAAGGGATATATTATGATGCAATTCATGTTGAAGAAAAATCGGATTATGTAAAAATTATTGGAAATAGTGTTAGTATTGATAAGGGATTAGGAAATAGTAAATGTGTTTCATTTAACGCAAACAATGCGGGTGGGCCAATGATCAAGCCTCAACACATAGTAGTTTCATCAAATACTTTTTATCAATATGGAATAAGTAAACAAGTTGGAACATACGGAATAACATTTTCATATAATCAGTTTACAGCAGAACCAGCAGATGATATTATTGTTGCAAACAATACCTTTTATAACTTTGGAACAGGAATATATTCTGTAACAACATTAAATGATTCTATATCAATAAATAATAATATTATTGAACAATGTGGGGAAGGGATAAATGTTACTGATGGGGCTTTGACAATATACAATAACACTACAAAATCATGCGACTTTGGAATTACTTGCAATGCAAGCACAAGAACAAATGAAGTTGCAGTAATAAAAGAACATGTATTTATTGATTGTAATCAAAATGTATTTGTTATAGATGCAAACAATATAGTTTTAATAAATCCAAAATTCATTTTTAGTGAATTTAATCATACTCCAAATACAACATTAAAAACATTGCTTCCTGCGCGATCTCAAGATAGAATTTATGGACAATTAACAATGACTATAATTTCTGGACTTGGTTTTACAACAGGGTCTGCTTTTGATATTGAAGTTATTACATGGGATGGAACAAGCCTTACATGGAATGACACTTCATCATTAACGCCATCTCCAACACCAGTTTCAAGAGTAAATTTTGAAAATGGATTTTCATTAAATGCAAGCAGAACTGGAACAGCTTTGGATGTTGCTATTACTAATGTAACAGCGAGAGACGCTTGCAGGCTTCAAGTTGATTTAACTGGAGCCGCAATGATTAAAGTATAAAATCTATGAGCTACTGCACACCATTTCAACCATTTAAACTATGAGTCTCATCAAAGCAAACGCAGTCCAGATCGGACAATCACCGACAGCAACAGATAATTTCACGCTGGCAGTGCCATCGTCACCAAACGGCACGATTAAACTGGCACGGGGCAATTCTGGAGCAACTACGCAGGAGGTGATGACTGTGAGTAACACTGGCGTTGTATCGTTTCCGCAGGGATTTAATGGGGCTATCACTGGGGATATCACAGCTAATGTCATTGGCAATCTAACAGGAAATGTTATTGGTGATGTCACGGGAAATACAACGGGTAATCTTACAGGTGATGTATTTGCAAGCAATGGAACAAGCAAAGTTTTAGAGAACGGAACCAATGGAACTGATGCTACCTTTACTGGTAGTGTTAGTGGAGGAACGCTATCAGGCAACGCATCGACTGCTACCGCTCTTGCTACTAATAGTTCGACTGCGCGTTCGCTGGCAAACAGGTTTGGTGATGTGGTGAATGTATTGGATTTCGGTGCTGATCCTACTGGTGTAGTTAATTCTGCAACATTTATTCAAAATGCAATAAATTATGCAAATTCATCTACGACTAAAAAATTTGTTTTTATTCCAAGTGGTAGATATAAAATCACAAGCCAACTTCAAACTTATAGTAATGTTACAATAAGCGGTGATATTAATGGGTCTACGATTTTTGATTACTCAACTCAAACAACTGGTGACTTCATATACACAGTTCCAACAGTTGGATCACCAATAGCAATATCTTCTGATATTGGAAGATATGATACGAGCGTTTCAACAGTATCACCGCATGGCGCAGCTATTGGAGACAAGTATGCGTTATTGTCGCAAAGAAATGCTTTGACTCCTGATGGTGGTGATTGGCAATTGGGTATTGGAACCGGATCACTAAAAGCATCGTATTATAGTGAAATTCTTAATGTTCAAACAGTAAATGATTCTGATACATTTGAATTTTATCCACCACTTATATTCCCAGATTACAATACAAGTAACTCGGCAGAAACTCCAAATACAACAAAAGTATGTAATATACCGACTGTTGCATCTGGAAATTATGCTTTTACAATTACACTTGCATCTGGAGATACTACTGGATTGGTAGAACAAATGACTGTAACTGGAACTGGCATTCCATCAAATTATCTTGTTAGGATTTCTGCAATTATCAGTTCAACACAAATTAGGATGTATTCTTCATCCAATGCTGGACTTACTGCTACAAGCGGAACTACACTTTCATTTACAATTAATAGCAGAGCAAATTCTGATATTAGAAAAGTCACATTTGTTGAAAACCCAATAATCCAAAACATTAAATTTATTTCTGGAACAGGGACAAATAAGATTAATTTTTATGGTGTTAGTGATGGGTTAATCAAAAATTGTGATTTTAGTTTAAATAGTGTTGGAGAAGCAGTAAATTACATAAATTGTTATAACACAAAATCTGTTGGTTGTTCAGTTTATTATACCGCAGGCATTGCAACTACATTTACTTACAATCCATTTTCAAACATCTCAAGTTGGAATTGTGGATATGAAGATTGCAAAATTGAAAACGCATACCAAGGATTTGATGTAACATATACTGGGGGTGTATTTGGAAGTGGAGTATATTCACCTTCTATGTTTGCATATGTAGATAGATGTATTTCTACAAATTGTTATAACGGAATGACATCACACTCTGGTTCGTATGGTGTAAAAGTCACAAACAATCAATTTTTATATTGCACAACAGGAATCTATTTAAGATCGCCAAATTCAATATGCACAAATAATTTTATTACTGGAATTTCATCAACTCCGGGTGTTGGTGGCACAGGAATATTGTTTTCTAATTATTTCTATAAATGTTTAATCTCAAATAATACAATTGAAGCATTTGAAGAAGGAATTTACCTTATACCTTCAATCGGAGAATTGGGGTTTGGAATTAAAAATGTAAGAACAAATATATCAAACAATATTATTAAAAGAACATATGTTGCTATTCGAGTGCGTGGATATGATGATTACCATAAAAATGCTGACTTGATGAATGTAATTATAGATGCAAATACAATTTCCGAATCTGCAAGACATATTCGCATAGAAGAATATTCAAATGGAATATCAATTATTGGAAATAATTTTGTTGGGCCAATAGACCAAAGTCTAAATTCGGCAGTGTATTTACAAAGTAATGTTTTTTCTATAAATATTAGAGATAATATGTTTACGGACATAGGTTCTCCAATTCCAATTGCTGCTGGAAATTTACTCGATTCGACTGTATATCCAGCAAGTCCAACATATAAATACAAAACCAATATGGTATATTGGAGTGGAAACAAATTCTTTGGAGATACAATTGGAGCGCAAGCAATATTTGCAACATCGTATGATCCTAATGTAGATAACAAATATGTTGATTCTGGAACATATACACCAACTTTAGTTAATTCAACAAATGTTACTACAGTTGTATTTTCTTTGTGCCATTTTTCAATAAAAGATAGAATTTGCACTCTTTCTGGTAGAGTTACAATTACCCCAACTGCGCTTTTATCCACATCAGTTCAATTCTCTCCACCAATACCATCACGGCTTGATTTACTTTCAACAAACGCAGCAGTGGCTGGAACGCTTGTTTCAACAAGCACTGGTAACGTCACTGGAGTAGTTACAGCAGATGTTACTGCTCCATATGAAAATACACTACATATTTCTTTTACAGCAGTAAATACTTCAGCAAATGAATTTAGATATATTTGTCAATATCCTATTTGGTAATATAATATTATGGAAAATAATGAAGTAACATGGAACTTAATTGAAAATACAATTTCAATTATGAAAGAAGATGGAACAGTCAAAACATATTCAGAAAATGAATCTTCTGAATATGTAAATGATACTGGAAGGGCTGAAGATATAAAAGTTTTGAATTGGCCATTCGACTTCCCAAGCAAGCATGATAAGATAGAAGATTACCAAGAAGAAAAATAAAACATGAGCGCAAATATTAAAGCATCCACAGACGGAACACAGGCAATCATCGGCGTGGGAGGCGTTGACCAGATGACTGTGAGCAACGCTGGCGTAGTCACGGCAAATAGCTTTGTAGGGCTGAATGGTTCAAGCGTAACAGCAACAGGATCGACTACGGCAAGGACATTGGCAAACAGGTTTGCTGATGTAATCAATGTCAAAGATTTCGGTGCAATTGGTGATGGAGTCGCTGATGATTTTGCGGCGATTCAAACTGCTATAAATTCTAATTCTGAAGGGTGTATTTATTTTCCAAAAGGAATATATAGAATCACAAATAAATTAATAATTTCAAAATCTCGGATGAGCTTGGTTTCAGATTTTGTTTATTGTGCAATTATAACTCTTGATAATCCAAGCGTATCTACAGCAATTGAATTTAAATCTTCAACTTCGGGAGATTCAATATTTGCAAATGCTATTGTAAATATGCAAATTACTTGCCCCGGATTTTCTTCTTATAAAATTGGAGTAAATCTTGAAAGAACGCAAGATTTTACAATGACAAACTGTGGAATTAGCAGTTTTGCAACTTGTTTAAAAATTAATGGTGGATTTAATTGCAGATATAATAGTGTTAGATTTGGTTCATTTTTATCAACAAATGCTGATGTAGGTAAAGGAGTTATTGAAATCGGAGCAGCTACTATTGGAGCGGCCTTTGATGGATATACACATCAATTTATCAATTCGCACATAAGCGGAAATAATACTGAATATGCTATTGTGTTTAGGGGGAATGATTACGCTACATTTAGTAATTGTTACGTAGCATCTGGAACAAAAGGTGGTGTGCTTATTGAAGTAGATGAAACATCTCCTTTTGGTAATTACAATAACAATTTCGATAATGTTTATTTTGATAGAGTTACTGCTGTAGGAAACAGAATCGCAGTAAATATCAATGATCAAACTGCACCTCCGTCACAACTTTCCACGCAATCAAAATATACGGATTGCGTTTTTGGTGGTTGGGACACAGCCATTAGAATCAATAAATCGTTTGATCCATCAATAGAAATCGTAGGTTGCAGATTTTTCGATCAAACCGGAGCAGCAATCGAGGCACAAGGAAACTTTACAAATCTTGTTATTGGAAGCAATCAATTCCACAATAATACAGCAACTACATCTGGGAATGCCACTATAAATATTTTAGACATCAAGAGCGTATCTATTACTGGAAATGTATTTTCGTTTGAAGGAGCGAAACCTTTCCCCGGAACAAGAGATGTGATTCGATTAGCTGGAACGATTGAAGCTGCAACAATTACTGGTAACGCTATAAATGGAGGTCCATATAATATTACTGATTTAGCAAACACGGCTTTTATTGCAAGATTCGTAGTAACTGGAAATGCTTCTGACAATACAAATAATACACTCGTAGGACACCTTATCGGCAATCAAGAAAACTCAAATAGATTCATGCTTGATTGGTATGAAGAGTTCCAATTCAATCCAACATTAAAATTTGGAGGTAACTCTGTTGGTCTTGTTCTTGGGCCAGTAGCAGCAACGGCTACAAGAATTGGAGATAGGGTTTTATTTAATATATATCTTGAATTAACAAATAAAGGAACATCAACTGGAATTGCTGCAATCGGAGGACTTCCATTTACACAATCAACATTATATCCACAAACATATACTGTAACTTGTAATAATTTGGCATCTGGAGTTGGAGATGCAAACCTTGATGCGATTTCATTTGATTCTCCCGCTAATAGTATAAATCTTAGAAAGCAAACCGGAGGAACAACAGTAAGTTTTACAGATGCTGACTTTACTAATGCAACAGTTGTCCGAGTATCAGGAAATTATATTGTAGCATAAAATTACAAAAACAAATAATAAAAACTATGAGTTACTGCACACCATGCCCACCATGCGACACGAACTTTCCGTTGTTGTGTGAACCACTTGAAACAACTGCCAATGGAAAACGATTGGTAGTAGAAGACTCTGCTGCTTGTCAGAAGACGATTCAGACTCCAGTTGCCCAGCAAGTCTTGAAGACTGATGGTGTTGGTAATCTGACTTGGACAAACGGAGCTAACAACACTGTTCTTGGAAAAGATTCTACTGGAAAAGTAGAGTTTTCCCAAGTAACCACAAATCAAATTACTGATTCATCTGTAACGACTGCAAAACTCGCTGATTCATCTGTAACGACTGCAAAACTCGCTGATTCATCGGTAACTTCAGCAAAGATTGTTGATGGAACAATTGTAAATGCTGATATAAATGCTTCCGCAGCTATTGATGGAACTAAAGTTGCTCCAAATTTTGGTAATCAAACAATTACAGCAAGTGATTTTGTAAACATTACATCAGAATCCTCTGCTCAATCATTTCTTTATTCACGCGGAACTGGTATATCGTATGCTCAATTTAAAAAAAGTCGCGGCACTCAAGCATCCCCTACAATTGTCCAAAATGGCGATGGAATTGGATCGCTTGTTTTTTCTGGATACGATGGAACAACTGATAACTTAGCTGCAATAATTAGTGCATCTGTTGATGGAACTCCAGCAGTTGGGAAAATTCCAACTGCGATTAATTTTAGCACAAGAAATGATTTTTCAAACTATGCTAATCGTCTGTGCATTGATGGTGCTGCTGGAAATGTCGGTATAAACACTGCATCGCCATCAAGTAAACTTCATGTTGCAGGAGATGTGACCATAACATCAGCAACAACGGCAACTACAGTTGGTGCTGCTGGTGGAGCAAGTGCGCTTCCCGCAACCCCGGTTGGATATTTGGTAGTAAATATCAATGGAACTGCTCGCAAAATCCCATATTACAATGTATGAAAACCTTGATTTCAAAAACAAATAATAAGGCAGTTTATGAATTCTCGCATGAAGAGAATAAAAAAACTGTAGAGTTTGAGTCTCTTGAGAGCGGTGCAGATTTTGAGAAAGCTGCTACTGAAGAACATAAAAACTGGCTTAAATGGCTTGGTGTATCTGAGTAATGCCAGCAGAAGGATCAGTCTTTGATGGGTTCACAAGTATCATCGCGCAAGACGCAGATACTCATCCATCGTATTTACCAGAGTCTGTAGTATCGGAATCTGTTAATAGGACATTCCGAGGCGGCATCAACCGAACCAGACCAAGCATTCGGAACATCCCGATTATCGCTGGAGATGGAGAAGCCGAGACTATCGTTAACGATATTCTTGGTGGTAGTTTTCAAGGTGCGTATCCATATCGGGCGACTAACTATAGAACGAGCGATGGACTTTTAATGTCGGTATCGGGGATCATCTACTTCCTAAAGATGGTAAACAATCGTGCATTTGCCTACAAACTTATTGAAGGTAACGATCCCGGCATGATGCACACATTCTTCGTGCAAGCTGAAGATCGGGCGTATATCCAAAACGGATACCAAAATGCGATAGCATGGGATGGAGTATTAGGAACTCTGACAGCAAGTGAAATACAAAACCAAGACTACTGCGAAATCGTTTCGGTTGGCACTACCAACTTCATGTTGATTGGTGCGCCATCCAATACGATTGGAGTTAAGTTCACAGCAGTTATTACAGACACTCAAAGGGGAACGGGGACAGGAACAGTCAAACTTCCAGCCTACCGACTGAATCCATACCTCGCCAAGATGCCAATTGGGACTGTAATGGAATATGCTTTTGGGCGAGTCTTTGTTTCTGATAGGTTGAATCAAATCTACGCATCTGATATTATCTACGGAAGTGGGTTTACTGATACCAAGAATACAGAGAACTTTACAGAGATAGGATACTGGGCAGAAGGTGGCGCATTCTCTACTCCAGCAATGATGGGGAATATCACTGGCATGAAAGTAATGCCACAGATTGGGTCTAACCTTCGTGGGCAAGGTGAACTTGTTGTTCTTACTGGTGGAGGAGCGTTTTCAATGGATGTATCTCTTCCAAGATCACAATGGAACACATCAAATATTCAACGTATCTCCCTACTTGGACGGGGATGCACAAGCCCATACTTGGGATTGGCAAACTCGGAGCTTTGGTTTAGGTCACACGATGGTTGGGCATTTTATTCAAA
>BS_KBA_SWE02_21mDRAFT_10001077_pt1 | contig 10387 bp, 9 predicted proteins | sample BalSeasSWE02_21m_FD_9196 | JGI IMG/M metagenome (IMG submission 9196)
GATTCCTTCTGTGACTAATTTGTTATTAGATTATATCTTTATTAATGTTTTGGACTATGGAATGGAAGGCGCTGCTTGGGCGACTTCAATTTCTTATATCATATGTTTTGCATTTATACTTTGGTTTTTCTTATCCAAAAACTCCGAGTTAAAAATAAACTATTCACATTTTGGTTTGAGTCGTTCTTTGGTTTCTGAAATTAGCTCTCTTGGATTTGTCACTTTAGCAAGACAAGCGGTTGTAAGTATTACTTACTTATTTATGAATAATATCTTGTTTGATTTAGGAGGTGAAGTTTCGGTAACATCATACGCCATAGTTGGAAGGATGCTTATGTTCGCTATGTTTCCGGTATTAGGTTTAACTCAGGGATTTTTGCCAATAGCCGGGTTTAATTATGGGGCTCAAAACTATACGCGGGTTAGGGAGACCATCAATATTGCAATAAAATACGCGATGATTATGGCAACGTTGGTATTTATTTTACTCATGTTGTTTCCAGAAGCCATTACAAGAATGTTTACTTCCGACGTAGAAATTATTAGTAAAACACCAAGCGATATGCGTTGGGTTTTTGCTGCCACACCCATTATTGCCATTCAGCTGATTGGCGCAGCTTATTTTCAAGCCATAGGTAAAGCAACTCCAGCATTGATTTTAACTTTATTGCGACAAGGCCTGTTTTTTATTCCATTAATATTAATACTTCCAAAATTTTATGGTGAGTTTGGTGTTTGGGTATCTTTTCCCATATCTGATGTGCTTTCAACTATAGTGACGGCTTATTTTTTAAACAGAGAGGTTAAGTTAAATTTGATAGCCAAAGAGGTAGCATAAATTATTATCCTTATTTTTAAAAATTGATAATTTAACCATCATTTACTATGCGATTATTAGTTTCTATAATGCTGTTTTTCCTTGTGACTGGAATAAACACTGATTCATTTGCTCAAAATTTTGATCAATCACAATATAAAGCTTTAGAATATAGGCTTTTAGGTCCTTTTAGAGGCGGAAGAAGTGCCGCTGTAACGGGAGTTCCAAACCAGCCTAACTTATTTTATTTTGGTGCAACTGGCGGGGGTGTCTGGAAAACCATCAATGGAGGTAGAGAATGGGAAAACATGTCCGATGGTTATTTTGGTGGCAGTATCGGAGCTATTTCAGTATCCAAAAGTGATCCAAATGTAATCTATGTGGGAGGCGGAGAGCAAACGGTAAGGGGAAATGTTTCATCAGGTTATGGCATTTGGAAAAGTGTTGATGCTGGTAAAACTTGGAAGGAAATGGGGTTAAAAAACTCCAGACATGTTCCAAGAATTGCCATTGATCCAACAAATCATAATATTGTCTATGCTGCTGTTTTAGGAAATATTTATAAGCCGTCACAAGACCGAGGAGTGTATAAAAGTATAGATGGAGGCATTACCTGGAAAAAAACGCTTTTTGCTAATGAACATTCCGGCGTAGTTGATTTAATGCTTGATCCTACTAATCAAAGAATTGTGTACGCCTCAACATGGCGGGTTCAAAGAACACCTTACAGTTTAAGTTCTGGAGGTGAAGGCTCAGGGCTTTGGAAAAGTACTGATAGCGGTGAAACCTGGAAGGAAATCTCAAAAAACAAAGGATTCCCTGAAGACACCTTGGGAATTATAGGTGTTACAGTATCTCCTTTAAATAACCAAAGAGTCTGGGCCATGGTCGAAAATAAAGACAAAGGGGGTTTGTACAGAAGTGATGACGGAGGTGACACGTGGAATCTTGTCAATAGCGATAGAAGTTTACGCCAGCGGGCCTGGTACTATACCAGAGTGTATGCCGACACCAAAGATGCAGACGTGGTTTATGTCATGAATGTGAGGTATCATAAAAGCACAGATGGCGGAAAAACATTCAGCGCGTTTAATGCCCCACATGGTGATCATCATGATTTGTGGATTGCTCCGGAAAATTCCAACCGGATGATTATTGGAGATGATGGGGGTGCACAGGTGACTTATGACGGAGGAGAGACCTGGAGTTCTTATCACAATCAGCCAACGGCGCAATTTTACAGAGTGACTACTGATAATCATTTTCCATATAGAATATATGCAGCACAACAAGATAATTCAACGGTAAGAATTTCACATCGTTCTGATGGAAGTTCAATTTCAGAAGATGATTGGGAAGAAACGGCAGGAGGAGAATCAGCTCATATTGTTGTGGATCCTCAAGATGATGATATTGTATATGGTGGAAGTTATGGTGGGTTTTTAACGAGAGTAAATCATAAAACAGGAACGGTTAGAGCCATTAATGTATGGCCGGATAACCCAATGGGACATGGTGCTGAAGGTATGAAATATCGTTTCCAGTGGAATTTTCCTATTATGTTTTCAAAACATAATCCAAAGCGTTTATATACTTTTTCACAACAGGTCCATGTCACAGAAAATGAAGGCCAGTCATGGAAAATTATAAGCCCTGATTTAACCCGTAATGATCCTGAAAAATTAAAATCTTCAGGAGGACCCATTACTCAAGATAATACTTCTGTAGAATACTATTGCACCATTTTTGCCGCCAATGAATCGCCTTTAGTTGAAGGGTTGCTTTGGGTAGGAAGTGATGATGGTTTAATTCATTTAACTAGAGATGGCGGCGAAAATTGGGAGAATGTGACACCTAAGGACATGCCGGAGTGGATGATGATAAATAGTATTGAACCCAGTGCTTTTGATTCCGGTACTTGTTATGTCGCAGGTACTAAATATAAATCAGGAGATTTCGCTCCGTATTTATATAAAACCTCAGATTATGGTAAAACATGGACAAAAATCACCAATGGTATCAATCCGGAACATTTTACCAGAGTACTTCGTGAAGACCCGAAGCAAAAAGGCTTATTATATGCCGGAACTGAAACAGGGATGTATATATCCTTTGATGATGGTAAAAAATGGCAACCATTTCAATTGAATCTGCCCATTGTTCCGATTACAGATTTGGCTATAAAAGACAATAATTTAATTGTGGCAACACAAGGAAGAAGTTTATGGATTATGGATGATTTAACCGTATTGCATCAGCTTTATACTGGGAACCCCTCTGAAAACAGATTGTTTATACCGAAAGACTCCTATAGAATGGACGGAAGAAGCCGGGTTAATAGTAAAACTTCTGGAACGAATCATCCAAATGGCGTCATCACCTACTTTAATTTAAATGATTTTAAAAAGGATGATGCCGTTTCCTTAACTTATTTTGATATCAAAGGGGATACCATTCAATCATTTAACACCAAAAATAAAAAGGATAATAAACTGGAAGTTAAGAAAGGCTTAAACCAGTTTGTTTGGGATATGTCTTATAAGGGTGCTGAGCTTCTTGATGGTATGATTTTATGGTGGGCCCGTTTAGATGGGCCGCAAGCCATACCTGGAACTTATAAAGTAACTTTAAATATTAATGGTAATAGTTTATCTCAATCTTTTAATATTATTGCTGATCCAAGAGCAGAAAGTACTTTAGTGGATATGCAAAAGCAATTTGATTTTGTAAAAGATGTTAATAAAACAATGGATGATGCACATCAATCCATCAAAAAAATAAAAAAAATAAAAGAGCAATTATCCGCTTTTGAAAGCCAATATAAAGGCAATGAAACCGTAAAAGATCTTTTAGAAAAGGCTAAAAAATTAAAAGAAGACTTCACAAAAATTGAAGAGGCATTGTACCAAACGCAAAATAAAAGCGGCCAAGATCCTTTAAATTTTCCAATTAGGTTAACTAATAAGTTAGGGCACTTAAACGCCTTAGTGAGTATGGGTGATTTTGCGCCAACCGATCAGGATATCGCCGTTAAAAATGAATTAACGTCTCAAATTAAAGAACAGCTAGATGCCTTTGATAAGTTAATCTCTGGTGAGATAAGTGCTTTTAACATGGCTTTTAACAATAAAAATTTAAACTATTTATTCATTGAAAATTAATGGAATTTTACAATTATATCAAATCGTTTCATCTCATATTTGTCATCACATGGTTTGCTGGGTTATTTTATATTCCCCGCTTATTTGTATATCAAATAGAGTCTTTTTATAAACCTTCTCCAGAAAAGGAAATATTAGGGAAACAACTTAAATTAATGAGTAAACGTTTATGGTATATTATAACCTGGCCATCGGCAATATTGGCAACTGTTTTTGCCATTTGGTTGCTCATTTTACAGCCCTATTGGTTAGAACAACCCTGGATGCATGTTAAGTTATTGTTTGTAATTCTTTTAATTATTTATCATTTAAAAACACATCAGTACTTTAAACAGCTGCAAAATGATCGGGTAGAGAAAACCTCTAGTTTTATGCGTATTTGGAATGAAGGAGCCACCTTTATTTTGTTTGCGGTAGTTTTTTTAGTGATTTTAAAAAATGCCATTAACTGGGTTTATGGAATAATAGGCCTTATCATTTTAGGAGTTCTTATTATGTTAGGTTTTAAAGTTTATAAGAATATTAGAGCAAAAAATCCTGAAGCTTAAAAAAGGATTGGTTCAATTATTGCTATATTTATTAATCAGAACAAATTAAAACTTGAATTTGTTTTGATTAATTACAATTTAACTACATGAATTTAAAAAGGTTGTCTTTACGTACCCGTATTTTTATTGGGATGATACTTTTGGTACTCATGGCATCCATTTTAATTGCTTCTGTGGCTATTTATCAATACAAAGAAGAGACTAAAGATTATCATAAGCAAAGGCTTGAAAGAAAAGAAAAAGCGATCCAAAGCCATATTAATTTTGTTTTAAAGGAAACGTCTTATCCCGTAACTACTAAAGAAATTCCTTTAATTTTTAAAGACGAAATTTATAAAATTGCCGAGGTTCATTCGCTTCAATTAAATCTATATGATCTGGACGGAACCTTGTTAAAAACATCAAGAGCTACCTTTACATTAGATACCATGCAGGTTTGTATAAGAACCGAAATATTAAATGAATTATCGAATACTGCACAACATCATTATATTGAAAAAAGTCAGGAAAACGGAGAAACCTTTCAGTCGTCCTATTCATATATAACTGATCAAAAATCTAAACCTTTAGCCATATTAAATTTACCTTATTTAGAGAATGATGAATTCCTTTCAAAGGAGCTAAATGAGTTTTTATTAAGGCTGCTTTACGCTTACTCATTTGTATTGCTTATGGCAGTTGTTATTGCCTTCCTGTTATCAAAATATATTACAAAATCATTAAAAACCATAAGTGATAAAATTAATGCGACCCGTTTAGAAAAAAGTAATGAAAAGATTGAAATAGGAGACACCAGTGAGGAGATCAATGTGTTGGTTAATTCGTATAACAGCATGATTGATGAGCTTGAAGAAAGTGCAGTAAAACTGGCTACTTCTGAAAGGGAACAGGCCTGGAGAGAAATGGCAAAACAGGTAGCACATGAAATTAAAAACCCATTAACGCCTATGCGCTTAACGGTTCAGAATTTTCAACGAAAATTTGATCCGACTGATGAAAATATTCACAAAAAAGTAGATGAATATAGCAAAACATTGATTCAGCAAATTGATACCATGAGTTCCATTGCATCAGCATTTTCAAACTTTGCAAAAATGCCAGCGCAACAAAATGAAACGTTGAATGTGGTTAAAATTGTAAAACTCGCCTTAGATATTTTTAATGAAGAATATATCGAGTTTTCATCTGATTCTGAAGATATTATTGCGAAATTTGACAGAACACAATTAATAAGAGTAGTTACTAATTTAGTAAAAAATGGAATTCAGGCTATTCCAAATAACAGGGAACCTAAAATAAAAGTAAATGTAAGAACTGAAAACAATCAAGTGATTATTACCGTTTCTGATAATGGTTCGGGGGTGTTAGAAGAAAATAAAATGAAGGTTTTTGAACCTAAATTTACTACAAAAACGAGTGGCATGGGATTGGGTCTTGCCATGGTTAAAAATATTGTTGAAATGCATAAAGGCACAATATCATTTGAGTCAGAGCGTCATAAAGGCACTACCTTTATNGTAACTATTCCTAAAGAAACCTAAAACCATGAAACAGTTGTTTTTTGTTTTAGTATTTTCCATTGGTACCAGTGTGTTGGCCCAATCTGGAGTTTATGTAAATAAACCGAATAATTCCGATGGTACAATTATAAAATGGACACTTACATTGAATGAAGATGGCACATTTTTATATCATTTTTTAAGAGATATTTCTGCTATTTCAAAAGTAAATACCGAGGAAAACTATTACGGAAAAGGGACTTGGATTTTAGAAGGAAAATNGGTCATTTTATTATCGAAAGACAGAGATAATTTGGATGGAAAATATACTAAAAACCTGAACAATTCGAAAGCGAGATATATAACTAAATCACCTAGAGATACATCAGATAAAGTTGTAAAAACAGCATTACGTTTCTATGAATCAGTTGAGTTAAAAGGATTAGAATTATTTAAAGAATAAAATATTATGGCATACAACAACATTTTATCAGAAACCAGTAATAGCATTTGCTTTATTACTATTAATCGCCCCAACAAATTAAATGCGCTAAATAAAGAAACCATTGAGGAATTGCATGAAGCTTTTAAAGAAGCAGAAGAAGATGCAGGCATAAAAGTTATAATTATAACAGGTAGTGGTGAGAAAGCTTTTGTGGCGGGTGCTGATATTAGTGAATTTGCTCATTTTAGTGTAAAAGAAGGTAAAAGGTTAGCGGCAAAAGGACAAGAAATATTATTTGATTTCGTTGAAAACCTTTCAAAACCGGTAATTGCAGCGGTTAATGGTTTTGCTCTTGGTGGCGGTCTAGAACTAGCCATGGCTTGTCATTTCAGAGTAGCGAGTGACAATGCCAAAATGGGCTTGCCAGAAGTGTCTCTGGGTGTAATTCCTGGCTATGGTGGCACACAGCGCTTACCTAATTTAGTGGGTAAAGGGCGTGCCATGGAAATGATTATGACCGCGGGAATGATTGATGCGCATCAAGCATTATCATACGGGTTGGTGAACCATGTAACAACTCAAGAAGAATTGTTGCCACTTTGTGAAAAGATAGCTGGTAAAATTTCACGAAACTCCTCCGTGGCCATTAGTGCAGCAATTAAGGCAATTAACGCAAATGATGTGGATGGTGTTGATGGCTTTGAAGTTGAAATAAACGCATTTGGAACCTGTTTTGGCACTGATGATTTTGCTGAAGGCACTACGGCTTTTTTACAAAAACGAAAAGCAGAATTTCCTGGAAGTTAATTTGTTTCAAGTATGTTCATTACGAAATCTTATAAAAAAGTAAAAGTGAGTAGCCCTACTCACTTTTACCAATAAACTAAACTAATTAAGACATCATTTGTATGTGATGTGTTTTTTATATCAACTTTAAAATACTCTGTAAAAATACTTTGGTTATATGTATTTTAAAACATCAATATTGATGTTTTTATGTGTTATTTTAACTCAAATGCTATTTTTTATAATATATTGAGTTTAAAATAACACATGTTTTGTGAAGCATTAAATGAAGTGAGACATTTTGTTGTCAATTTCATCTCCAATTAATGTGTCAATTAATAAAGAGGAAAGAATCCAATAAACAGCCGAATATAATATTACAAAAGCAAGCCATAATAGTTCAAAGTGAATTGCTATCATAATATTGGTTAAAAATATTAAAGTAGTAATGTTTATAAGTCCCCATATAATGTTGAGAGCAATTCTTTTCATTTTCCAGTTATCGTAAAAGCGTCTGAGATTTGATGTTATAAAATGGTTTTTATTAATTAAAGTTTCCTCAAAGAAGTTGAGTAATATTTCCATAATCTTTAGTTATTAAACAGGTAAAATATGTTACATAAAAAGAAAAAGGTGAGAGAAAAATAGTCATCCTCACCTTTTAACAAACTAAACTAACTAATATTATAAGACCTATTATAAGGTAACATATTCATAATATTCTCTTCCATTTGAACTTAAAACTATTTTATAGTTGCCTTTAGCATTTAAAGCCAGCTTATAAACTTTTTCTATCACTTTAGTGTCTTTAATGTTTTCAGAATAAATTAATTCTGTTCCATCTTGATAATAAATTTTAACATCTAACGGCTCATTATTTAAAGCCAATTTAGACACATATATGTAGTTGTTTTTGAAAGAAACAAAAGGTTTGTATATGGTAGTTTCATTTTCATTGAAAATCACTTTTTTAGCGGTAACCGTAAAAGGGAATGACTTAATTTCAAGATCTTTTTCCAGTTCAAACACATAAGAACCATCAGGTAATGAAGTTAAATCAAAACCTTTTGAATAGTTTCCTGAATCTTTAATTTGTTCTTTGTATAGAATGAGACCGTAAAGATCTTTTATAATCAGTTGGTTTCCTTGCTTAACATTCTTTAATGTAAAAGTGGTTTTATTTAAATCCTTCTTTGGATCATTATTTAATCCATTGGTTGCATTACTAATTAAGGCAATAAGCATTGCACCTGTTAATATAATTTTTCTAAGTGTTGTTTTTCTGTTTTTCATGATTTGGATTTTTTGTAATGTTTAACACTGCAAATGTATGTTGGAATGAGAGCTGAAAAAACAAGTCTTTTAGCTAATATATATGCTATATTATCAATCTTAACAATGTAAATTTAATGTTAAGTTAAAATAGAATATATTTATGTTAATTAACTACACTTTTTTAGGAGTTTAAATTGTAAATTTGTTTAAAAATCAATGATGTTGAATAAGAAACCTACATTTGAAAAAGTGAGCCCTGGCTTTGGTAGTTCTTTGGTAGTCAAGCAGCATACTGAAAAAAGGGAAAACAAATTTGCCTTTTGGCATTTCCATCCAGAACTTGAATTAGTATATGTCAATAAAGGGAAGGGGAAAAGACACATTGGGAATCACTTATCATATTTTAATAATAGTCAACTTATATTATTAGGATCAAATCTTCCACATAATGGTTTTACGGATAGGTTAACTACTAACGGTACAGAAACAGTCGTTCAATTTAAATCTGATTTTTTAGGAGAAGGTTTTTTCAATATACCTGAAATGAGTGGGATAGTTTCTTTATTTGAAAGAGCTAAAAAAGGGATTCTATTTAAACCGGAGGCAAAAAAAATTGTCGGGCCGAAAATTGAAAAATTGATTGAATTTGAAGGTTTTGAGAGAATTTTAAAATTGCTTGAAGTCTTGAACGACTTAGCAGAATCTAATAATTATACTTTACTCAATGCTGATGGATTTGCGTTTGAAACAAAACCACAGGACAGCTCTAAAATTGACGTTATATTTAAATTTGTAAACAATAATTTTCAGCGTCATATAAGTTTAGAGGAAATAGCTGATATAGTAAGTATGACCGTGCCGGCATTTTGCAGGTTTTTTAAAAAGACCACTGGAAAAACATTCACAGAGCTGGTTAATGAATATCGCGTTGTTCATGCCACCAAATTATTGAACGAAAGCCAGTTAAGTATTGCAGATATTTGTTTTGAGTGTGGGTTTAATAACTTCTCTCATTTTAATAAACAATTTAATGAGATTACTGGTAAAAGTGCTTCAAATTATAGGAAGGAAATTAAGCTTATAATACAGTAGTCAGTTAAATAATCGGTTATGGACAAGGATAAAATTGAGAAAACAATAGAATACTACAACATAAAAATAAGTGAAATAGTAAATTATATAAATTCAAGTCATACCTTAACTGCTGAGCAAATAATAGATAGCGGAGAACAACTATCAATATTAGAGTATAAGTTAACGGCCCTGGAGGTGGCTCGAGAAAACTAAAGGGTGTTTTTATTTATAATAAAAAATCCTTTACAACTAGTAAAGGATTTAAAATTGGGTTTTAATATTTAAATTATTGTATCAAGTAGTTTTCAATTTATTTTATTCTGAACCAAAGTAACAAGGCTCCGGTTATTAGGGGCAATGTCATTAATAAGATTAATAGAAATTGAAATAAATTTAATGTATTTGTTTTATTCTGTTTTTTAATTGTCTTTTTCATGTTTAAGTTATTAAACGTTCAACAGGGCAAAGGTAGAGTGAGAACATTCTGTAAAACACATCTATTTTGACTAATATATATGCTTTATTAACCTATATGTTGACTTTAAGTTAATTAAAAGTTAATATAATATAGGTTTGATATTTAAAATACGGCCCTTCTATATTAAAGCAGTATCAATAAGAAATAAATTAGCACTGCTCATTGCTTACCTTCCCATTCATTTTAAAAAATTAGTAAAGCACCTACAATAATTAACAATATGTTTTGAATGAGTCAAATAAGCGGCTTTATTCAATTATAAGTTTAACTCTTTTTTGAATAAGCCCTTGATTAGTGTTAAAGG
>BS_KBA_SWE02_21mDRAFT_10001078_pt1 | contig 10379 bp, 2 predicted proteins | sample BalSeasSWE02_21m_FD_9196 | JGI IMG/M metagenome (IMG submission 9196)
GTAATATCAGGTACTAGTTATCAAGGAGGTTCTTCTACAGGAGCTTCCGTGCCAAGTTCTATCTCTGTAGGAGAGCGCTCTAACTCGGTAGACCTAGCTAAATCACGAAGTGCAAGTGGTGAATTAGGCTTTGTTCGTGGAGAGCAGGGCGTAGGCAACGGTATGGGCAGCTTCGTGCCAACCTTTGCAGGAAGAAGTACAGGTGGAAACGTAGGATACACCGTGGGAGAGCAGGGTCCTGAGTTATTTATTCCAGATCGTCCAGGTACTATTCTACCTGCAGACGATACTCAGGACGCTATGAATAATAGAGCTACTAACGTAACCTTCCAAATTCAAGCGATTGACGCTTCTGGCGTAGAGGATTTACTAAGATCGCAACGGGGTAACATCATAAATATGATAAGAGAGGCAGCAAACTCGAAGGGAGAAGGCTTCCTTGAAAGCGTAAATACAGCGGAATATGATGCGAGAAGATAATGGCATTTACTGATATACTACCTGATCCGACACATAAGATAAATTTAGCAGGCCAAGCTGACGCCAATGGCGTCGGTGGGCCTGGCTACATGGGAGTTAAACTTAGCTCAGAATCTCCTATGATTAAGGATAAGTATAACTCTATGCGTTATGAAAATCAATCAGGTTACCATCACAAATGGACGATTGATATTGCATACAATCCGCTTACTTGTATAGAATTTCATTTAATTTACGGATTTCTTGGATTGAAGCGCTGCTTATTGAAACCTTTTTATGTATCTGTTCCACCCTATGAGAGCCAATCCTTAATAGGAATCACACTTTCAGAAACAGGATATAAGGGAGATGATACTTTACTCGTTAATGGTACTGGTGTAGTTCCTGGAATGATATTTAATTTAGCAGGCACTACTAAGATTTACAAAGTGACTAGAGTAGAGACCAATACTTTAAATGATACTGCTGTAGCTTCTGGTAAGGAAAGATTACATATTACTCCACCTATGGTGGAAACGGTATTGTATAATACTAATGTTAATTTCTTAAACCCTTTATTTAAAGTAGTACAAGTAAGTGACATGTCTAATTATTCGTTGAATAAAGATGGGTTGTTTAACTTCTCACTACAGTTAGAGGAGGTATACTAATGTTTCTTCAAGTATTACCAGATCCTAATGTTAAAATTGATACGGCTGGCTTATCTAACCAGGTTACCGGGGCAGCGGGCCCTGGCTTCTTATCTGAAACTATAGGTTTTGAGCAAAAAGTACAACAAGATAGATCAATAGGTGGAAATACTGTTAGGCGTACTAACTCTCATGCAGCGTGGGATATTAATATTCAGTATAATCCTTTAACTAAGATTGAGTTTGAACCCGTATACCATTTTCTTATGGAAAAGCGAGGAAGTAGGAAATCTTTTTATGTATCACTACCCCAATATAAAACTCCTAAGGATGCTACCTTTGCTGCTTATGCAGCCGGGAATACTATTACTACTACATCAGCCGCAAATGCAGGAGTTACTACAATAGAAATTACAGAACCTACGGGTACTATAACTGTAGGCGATGTATTCAATCTAATTGACCCTAATGATAGTACGCACGTACAAACTTATATGGTAGCTAGAGTTGAGACTTCGGCGCTAAATGAGACGGCACCAACAGGAGGATCTGTGAGATTACACTTCTTTCCTCGACTACAAAAATATACCGCTTCAGGTGCTACAGCAGTATTTAATAATCCACTTTTTAAAGTAAAACAAAAACAAGATATCCAAGAATACAGCTTAGATAGTGAAGGCTTATATTCTTTCACACTACAGCTTGAGGAGGCTCTTACATGATAAAAAGACAACTAGACGCGGCATTGGAAGCTTCATTACTAGCAAATGAAGATGTAATTTACTATAACCTAGTAAAATTTGAACGCCCCAAAGCCTCCTCTAATACTGGAGCTACAGCTAATGTAGCCACAGATTATACTTATATTACTGATGCACCACATAACATAACATGGGATGATGGTTCAAAAGATGGTGCTGGAACTCCTAATGGAGCACAACTATACTATGCTAATAAAGTAATCAGTATGGGTGGGGTACAAGAGAGTATTGAAGCTCGCGCCTCTAGTATGACTCTTAAGCTTTCCTCTACTGCTTTAGGTGTAGTTTATACTGGTACTATTAGTATTAATTCTTCAGGATATATTGATACTTCTATAGACTTAGTAGAGTTAGGCTTCCGAGAAGGAGATAAAATTCAACTTCTAGTTGGGGCGGCTAATCTTAATAAGTTTGTAAGGTTTGATAGGTTCACAGCAGAAAGTGCTTCTAGTCTACCTAATTCCAGAGTATATATTACAGATTTAAGCTCTCCAGGAGTCTCAACAGATTCCACCACCTATACTTTAGCTCTAGCGTCAGAAGAACTTACAGCACTTACTACCTCTAAAGAGGCTACTCTCTATTCCAACTATATTAATAGAGAGGTATTCATTTATAGAGCACATACTTCTCCAGATACAGGAGATATGATAGGAGAACCCTTCTTATTATTCAAAGGAATCATATCACAAGGTTCAATTCAAGAAAAACCAGATTCAGACTCTACAATCTCGTGGAGTTTAACAAGTCACTGGGGAGACTTTGTACGTGTACAAGGACGCTCTACTTCAGATTCATCACATCGAGCATTAAGCATGACGGGGCAATCTGACCCCGATGCGTTACTTCGCCCAGAATATGCTAGTGACTATGGTTTTATGCATGCTGAACGTTCCGTTAATGCGCTTGGTCAGTTTCAAACTAAGGAATTACGTTATAAACTAGTAAAATCGGGGGGATTCTTAGGTTTATTTAAGAAAAAGAAACTAAAAGAAGAATATGTAGATGTAACTAGAGAAGTAGATTTACGTTTTAATCTTTCCGCTACTTATCTTCCTGTAGTTTATGGAGTACAAAAAGTTCCTAGTATTCCTGTATTTGCGGATGTTGATGCAACTGATCCAACAAATGTATACGTAGCCTATGCTTTATGCGAGGGAGAAATTGGAGGAATCTTTGATGTTCATATTGAGGATAAACCTTCTGTCTGTATAGATGCTCAGGATGAGTTAAGTAGAGGCTGGAACGCAGCACAGGTTGAAGATTCTAATGTAGACGTAATTTGTTATGGTCGAGCAGATCGAGGAGATGTACTTTCTGGAGTACCTTATGTGGATGGTACGGTTACTTCTAATCCTTACATGAATATTTCTGATGCTGATTACTTTATAAGTCCCTCATGGGCACGGAAACAAGCAGGACTTAATCTTACACTTCCTCCACAAGTAACTAATATTGGTGTACCTAAGACGGATGGAACAGGGGCAGCACCTGGATTAACACATGAGACTACTTATAGATTTGATTTACCTATTGATGTAGACCTAGTAGTACATACAGGAAAGGCTGATCAAAGCGCAGATCAAGTATTACTAAATAAAGCTTTAGCACAAGATTTTAAAATTCAACAAGACTTTTTTGATGGTGACCCAGCTAATTACTGGAGCCCCTCTCATCAACTATTAGATACTGCATATGTTGTGGGTAAGTTTATACTTTCAGAGGGAGAAGAAACCATTCCTGAGTATGCTTTTGTAGTTAAAGGAAAGTATACGGAATGTTATAACTATGACCACAGCTTTAAAGGTTTTAAAGGCCAAACCTCTCATACTAATTTCAATATTGGAGATACTGTTACTATTACTGCTAGTGGTGGAGGAGGTACAAAAACACATACAGGTGTTCAAATTATTGATAAGTGGACTCAGTATGATAAAAATGGTGTGCCTGATATACGCTTTAGATGGCGTACAAACTATCCATATACGGGAGATACTCTAGTAAATCTAACTGGTAGTAGCGGAAATCATACATTAGTTACTATGACAGGTGCTAGTACGTGGGAAATGTTTACACATGAACACGTGGAACATGCAGGTAATGTAACCGCTAGTCCTTTAGCAGCAGTTAGTGGTTACTCCTATACTGATAATGGAGGAGAGGGATTATTAACTCTTACTTTAACTAATACTGCACTAAATACTCAGCTTGCTGCTATTGTAGCTGCGGGCCACGATAAAGGTTATGTATCTATAACTACTGCGCCACAACATTCTTTCTTAGTAAAAGATTTCACCTACCCTACACTTACTCTAGAAGCCTATTCGGGGGCAGGAGGAGTTTTAGAACAAGTTGACTTTACTGGAGCTAAGGTATATCTATCTAATGCTGTGACTACAGTTAGTACCGGTAATACCGTAGTTGGAAACAAAGTAATTGTAACTAGAATTGTTAATTCCGTCAAAGATACAAGAGAGAAAACTATTGTTGCAATTACTGGTACAACAGTATTTACTAATACTCCTTTTGATGCTAAACTAGTTCCTGGACTTACTGAGGCTTGGGGGGCAATTACTGATACTTATGAGGTTGGCCCAGCCAACGATGAGCGTGTATCTATTAATCCGGCTATTCAAACTTTAGATTATATTACTAATAAAAGATATGGCAAAGGTTTAGATTATTATGATGATCTTAATTACGAAACTTTCTTAGAAAGTGCTAGATTATGTGATGATAGATCCAAAGTTACTGTCGTAGCTAATAGTGCTCCAGCGAATGGAGCTATATATACTTATTCTAATGGAAGTGGCTTAGTTTTCCAAGGAAAGGTTGTATCTTCTGAAGCCCATGCAGGCAAATATGCGGTACAGTTTGATGATGTAATAGGCAAGCTTGGGTACAAGTGGAATAATTGGAGAACTTACACTGCGGGAGATCTAGTTTGGGGTTATGGTAAAGTAGCTGTGGCACCTGGCGGTACGTTAACTAAAGAGGCTTTTCTAGGATTAGGTTCTATTTCTACTATTAGTTTAACTAAAGTAGGAGGCGGTACACTAGCAGTAGATGTATCTGATACTTTAGGTGGCGTAACTAATAATAACACCATAGTTAGAGCTTGGTCTGAAGCTGATCAAGCCTATAGTGAAACAGGATATACCTTACACGATTCTGATGATGTAAAATATTGGAAGTATATTGGATGGGATGCGCCAGAGCAACGTTATGTTACTCGTCATCAGATGAATCAAATAATTGATACTAATGTTTCTCTTTTTGATAATGTTAACTCTATGCTTTCTCAATTTAATGGAGTTATGCGTTATGCGAATGGTAAGTACGAGTTAGATATTCGTACTGCTGCACCTACAGTTTTTACAGATGGAATTGATCGTATTTCTGAAGCTGATATTATTGGAGAGATTAAGCTTGATGACAAAGGACAGAAGAATGCCTTTAATAGTATAGCTGCAAATATAGTTGATCCTCAAAATAAATTTGGGGCTAGAAGTATATCTTTCTTTGACTCAACTTATTTAAAAGAGGATAAAGGAATACCTAAACAAGGCAATTTCTCTATGCCTGGAATAAGTAATTACTTTACAGCTAGAACTAATATTATCCAATTTTTATTAGAGTCTAGATATGGGCTTACAATTAGTTTTACTCGTGACGCTAAGGGTTATCTATCTCTTGCAGGTAAAATTCTTGCTATTAACTATGAGCGTTTCGGTTGGGTGGATAAACTATTTAGAATAGAAACACTTACACTTCAGACTGATGGTTTAGTAGCTATTGTTGCCTATGAGCATAATGATGCTGCTTTCTTAATCGACTTTTCCGATAGGAGTTTTACAGATAATGATGCTAGTGGAAGTGGTACTAGTATCACGCCACCAACTAATTTACAGGCTACGCAAGACTTACGTGGAGAAATAGAGCTAACTTGGGATAACTCTGCCTCGTATAACCCTTCTACTCATATTATTGAAGTATGGAATTGTGAAGCTTCAATGGATATAAATGGTAATTATATAACCACTGTTCCTGATGTATATGAGGGTAATGAATTTACACGAGCAACATTATATGATAGTACTGTCGGAAAAAACTATGTTCAAGATGGTTTTGGCAGTAAAGACTTGCATGTCTGGTACTATTGGATTCGTTATGTAGTTCCTAGTAGGTATGATAGAAGGCCTAATGCTACCTCTGTATACGTTCCTCTATCTACTACTTTAGGTGTTGAGGGTAGAGCAATTTCATCTATTACTTTAGATGCTATAACTGTAATTATGGATAACGATAGCCATACATTTCCTGTTAATACGGGTACGGGACAAGTATATGACTACTCTAACTCTGGTACAAAAATATGGGTATTTGAAGGTCCCGATCTACTAGATTATGATGCCTCTGTATATCCTCCGCTAAATGGAACTTGGCAGATAACTGATATTGCTGAAACTAACTTAGATAATGTGTCTCCTGGAGATATAACCGAGGGGGATGTTACCCCTAATCGTTATGCTATAGTAGCAGATCATAGCGGTTTGATTGGAGATTCTGCATCTATTACCTATCATATTGAAGGTAATCGTTTTCGTGGAGAAACTATATCTATTTATAAAACTCAGACCTTTTCCTCAGCTCGTAGCGGTCTTGATGGAGACCAAGGTTCCGATGGTGTTGATGCTAAAGCGGTAAAACTAACTGCTGATAATTATGTTATTATATATGATGAATTTGAGTCTAATCCAAATCCTAGTACTAATGTAATTTTAACTGCTACTGCTCAAAATATTATTGACCCTTGGTATAAGTTTATAGGCCAAGGCTTTACTGATCAGACAGTTTTTTCTTCTGCTAACACTTTATCTTGGCCTGTGCCTATTAGTTATTTTACTACTCCTCAAACTGTACAAGTATTTGTGTCCGAAAATGATCCAAGTGGTCCGGGTAATGATGTAGCTTTAGCGTTTGATTCTATTTCTATTACAGCTGTACATCCAGGAACTGACGGATCTCTTGGAGCTGATGGACGTAGTGTAAGACTTACTGCGGGAACCCACGTATTTACTTATAATACTCTTGGAGAAGAGCCACAGAATCCTATGCCTGTACTCGATGCTCCTCTTATAAATCAAACTTGGATTAGAGCTTGGCCGTATCAATATAGTGATACTCCATTCTTCCAGTTTTTTATTGACGATAATCCCGTTCAAGGTCCCGCCGAAGGAGTTCTATATCTATATACTGCTGAATCTAGTTTTGCTAACATGCCTAAGAAGATAGAGGTAGAAATGCGAGAAAGTGACGGACTTGGGGGCTATGGTGCGGTATTAGCTAGAGACCAAATGACTATGATGGGCTTGAAAGAGGGTGCGGGCTCTATTAATGTTGTTTTTACTAATGAATCACATACTATTCCTGTTACTAATACTGGTACATTTGATTTTAATGGATCTCATACAGAAGTCAGAGTATATGAAGGGGCTGAGTTACTGACTTATGACGGGGATGGTATTGGTCCTGGAAGCGATCCCGCTTCTCCAGGTACCTGGGATTTTGTTCAAATTACTGATATTAATGTAATTNATGGCACTATAACAGATTATACAGATCATGTATTAATAGGGCCACTACAAGGGTGGGACGAGTATGGAGATGGTAATAGGGATGATCCTATGATACCTTCTGAATTTACTGCTTCTGTAACTTATGAAATTCATGGAAAAAGATTAGATGGAGTACCTTTTAGTGTAGAAAAACAACAATCATTTTCTCTATCTTTAGGCGGTATAGATGGTAGTATCGGAAGTGGTGCAAAACTGCTTAAAATGAGCTACAGCAATATAGCTTTTAGCTATGAAGGAGATGGGACTACTTTAATAGGTCCTTCTAAAATAGATTTTGCTGTGGATCAGCAAGGCTCTGATTCGGAAGTTAATTGGTTTACTCGTTTTTATAATGGAGTAGGTCCAGATTATTGGGAAAATACTGCATCTCAAACATGGTTATCTTATAGTACGGGGCTTACTACTACCCTTACAGAAGCAAATTATCAAAATGCTTTAGTAGAAACAGGTGGTTTACCTGTAGTTATATGGGCTCGTTTCACAGATGACATGTTAACTTATTATATTGACCATATTGCTATTCAAAACTTACGACAAGGAGTTGATAGTATTATAGGTCAGTTAGATAATCCTGCGGATATAATTCCAGCTAATTCTGACGGTACTGGATATGATTTAACTGGTACTGGGGGAACTTTCAGAGTATGGAAAGGAACAGAAGAAATAACTACAGGAAATGGGGTAGTTTATAGCTATGTTGGCTCTAACTCCTATAATGGTTTAACTATTAATATTGATACTCTTACAGGAGTATACTATCCTTCTGGCACAAATTGGTTAGGTACTGCTCCTGTAGCTTTTCAATTATCTGCAACTTATGGAACTACTGTAATAAAACAATGGTACTCTGTAATACGTAGTATAGCTGGAGCAGTGGGGGCTAATGGATCAGAGGGTACGGATGCTTATTCTGTAAGTTTAAGTGCCCCTGATTTAACTATTGTTTATAATTCCGATGGTACTATAAAAACTCCTGGTACTACTTTATTTACTGCTACTGACCTAAGTTTGATTCCCCCAGCTAATCCTTGGTTTGAATTCTGGGTAGATGGTACATTGGAGCAAGATAGTGCTTCTAATACATATTTATTAGACCCTACACCTACTACTTCCGCTCAACTACCTTTGAGTGTTAGAGTAGATATGTTAGACACTACAAGTCCTGGAGGTGGAGTACCTATAGCCAGAGATGAAGTAACTCTTACTGCGCTACAATTAGGTTCTAATGCTATATCAGCATCTTTAAGTAACGATTCACACACGATTCCTACTGATCCAGACGGAAATAATGGTATTTATACAGGTTCTGGTACTACTTTAGAGGTTTATGAGGGTCCCAATGCTTTAACTTATAGGACTAGTGTGCCAGGAGTAGGAGAGTGGACATTCACTCCTCCCCCTGCTGGTACAGGTATANATGTTGGAGAAATATCTGGAGCCAATACAACTACGGCAGGAATTGGTTTAGCTGGGTTTGCTTTACATGGTAATATGACTTCTGATGTTGCTGCAATAGTATATAGTATTAGTGGATACAATAGTAAGGGTGAAGCATTTACTCTTACTAAAACGCAGACTTTCTCTAAGTCTAAAAAAGGTACTACGGGTTCGATTGGTGCTAATGGTGAAAATAGTATCGTTATTATTAATGATAATACTGCTCATACTGTTTCTTGTGACTCTGCAGGTAACTCTTGGACTACTACTATACCGAATTCTGGCGCTAATATCCAAGTTTGGGAGGGTAATACTGCTCTTACTTATCAACAACCTGGAAATTCCCCAACTCTGGTAGCGGGGGAGTGGACTCTTTCAGCTTCTCCTACGGCTATAATTGTAGGAAGTTTAATTGATGGAGATGGCACAGATACAGCAAATATAGGCGAGCATAGTAATATTACTGGAGGCACTGGAGTAATATCAGCTATAATTACATATACTATTACAGGTAAACGTTTAGTAACTGGAACTGCTTTTGGGCCTATTACTACAACGCAAACATTTTCTAAATCTATTGCGGGAGATGACGGTCAAAATGCAAAACTTGTACAGTTATTAGTATCTCCTCCTATAATACGTTATGACTCAGGAAGTCCTGTACCTTCCTCTCTAACTTTGACTGCAGTTCCTACTGGTTATACTGATCCGTACTATCAATTTTCTTATAGTACTAATAATGGGGCTTCTTATACTAATTTTGGGGCAAAAAATAATACTACTACTAGAACTGTTCCGAGTACTGGAGTGGTTTTACCACCTTCTTCAACTTCATATATTTATAAAGTTACAGCTTATGAAGGTAATACTACTAATGAACCTACTAGCGATATACAACCAGCTACTGGATTGCAAGATGGAGCTGATGCAGTATTTTATTATATTAAACCTACAAATGGTACTGCTATTAAAAATAGTGATCCTGCGAGTACTCTTACTATTGAGGCTCATAAAGTTACTGGTGGATCTGACTCTATATTGAGTTCAGGAAGTATACAACTATATAACCCATCTAATACAGCTTTAGGGTATTCCGAGACCTTCAATGCCGCTAGCATTAATAATTCAATAGTTATTACGCTTAAAGATGGCATAGGCGGTACTCCTTTAGATACTATTACTTTAGTGGATATTACGGATGGTGGAGTAGTAGGGTATGTAACAGCAAGTAACGGATTAGCTTTTACTAAAGATAAGAACGGATCGTGGGATCCAAGTACTTTATCTACCATATTAACTGTTTATTTTTATAGGGGAGGTACATTATTAAACTCTAGAGCGATTACAGTAACTGTAAACTCTACATTTGGTACTATAACTAGTAGTTCTGCTCATGGTTCTACCGCTAATAATATCACCTTATATTTGAATGG
>BS_KBA_SWE02_21mDRAFT_10001079_pt1 | contig 10373 bp, 11 predicted proteins | sample BalSeasSWE02_21m_FD_9196 | JGI IMG/M metagenome (IMG submission 9196)
GCTTAAATACAAACATACTTTTTGGATTTTAGAGCAACTCAACAGAATTTCAAAAACAACAATTTCGAAAGTATATATTGGGCTCGGTTACAATTCCTTACACTATTTTGATGCGATTTCATGGTTGAAAGATTCATTAAACAATGAGGTTGAATATCAGGGGTTAAAAATAAAAACCATTGTAAATACGACACCTCAATTGGGTTCATTCTCTACGCTTCAAACGGTATTGAAAAATATAAATTCAGCTTGTGATGTACTTGTTAATCCAATAGACGTTCCGCTTTTGAATTTAGTTGAATTGAACAACATCATTTCAACAAAAAACAGTATTGTAATGCCAAATTTTGAAGGTAAAAACGGTCATCCTATTAAAATGGCTACCATTTTTTGGCAAAAACTGATTTCTTTAAATGTTGCTGATGAAAATTCTCGTCTGGATTTACAGCTAAAAAAAGCGACTCCTGAAGAAATTTCGATACTTAAAGTGCACGATGCTTCCATCGTAAAAAACTTAAATACCAAAACAGCGTGGATTTCTTATTTGAATGAAGAAAAAAATTAATCGAGTAGTCTAAAACAACAACTTAATATTTTCGTAGGTATTTTCTAATGCCAGGTTAACTTCATCTTTATTTTTGAAAACAACCTGTTCAATGCCTTCTTCCGATTGCGGCGTTAATTCACCAACAAAATCAGTGTGCATTAAAAACCAATAAGTCGTTTTTAAGATGGTCTTGCCTTTTTCTTGATAAATATGATAGGTGGTTTCCAAAGGTTGTGTAATATGAAGATTTGTGATGCCGCATTCTTCTTCAACTTCACGAATGGCGCATTCTGAAATAGATTCTCCCTTGTCCAATTTTCCTTTAGGTAAATCCCATTTGTTAAAACGGTAAATAAAAAGTACTTCATTATTGGCATTTAAAACCTTCCCTCCTGCCGCTTGTTGACTTTTGAAATAAGATTGAAACTCTTTCCAGCAAGCTTCCAAATTTTCACATAACAAAAAAATACCATCTAACTTATTCTGAAAAATTTGGGCAACAATTTCATCAGCCTGAATACTTTCGAATTGAACCAAGTTAAATTTTATTGCATTTTTCTTATTATCTGTCAAAATTATTGGACAGTCATTCACAAAAACTTTATACATTTGTAGCATGATTTTGAACAAAGATACAGCAAAAAAAACAGCCGCCCTTTTATTGCAGATAAAAGCAATTAAATTGCAGCCAAGTGACCCATTTACTTGGGCTTCAGGATGGAAATCGCCTATATATTGCGACAATAGAACCACGCTTTCATTTCCGGAAATACGCACGTATCTCAAAGAAAATATAGCGAAAATAATTGAACAGGAATACGGAAAACCAGACGTAATTGCAGGCGTTGCAACCGGTGCCATAGCCATTGGTATTTTAGTGGCTCAGCAGCTAAACGTACCATTTGTTTACGTTAGGCCAGAACCAAAAAGCCACGGAAGGAAAAACCAGGTTGAAGGATTTTTGGAAAAAAACAAAAATGTGGTGGTGATTGAAGACCTTATCAGCACGGGGAAAAGCAGTTTAAATGCCGTAAAAGCGTTGCAGGAAGAAGGTGCAAACGTAAAAGGAATGGTGGCCATTTTTACATACGGATTCGATATTGCCGAAGAAAATTTTAAAAAAGCCAACGTAAAATTGCACACATTGAGCAACTATGATTATTTGCTGGAGCAATCACTTGACAATAATTACATTACAGAAAAAGATTTAGAAACACTTAAACTATGGAGAGAAAATCCGAGCGAGTGGAAACAATAAAATATAAATTATGAACTTAGAAAGTAAAAAATCAGTTGTAAATAAATCTCAGAAAGAATTTTTTGAATTTTTGACCAACCTGCAAAATTTTGAAAAATTAATGCCTGAAAACATTGACAAATTTGAAGTTGATGGCGATTCATTTCTTTTCAGTTTGAAAGGAATGCCCGAAATCAGGCTTGTAATTAAGGAAAAAAATGAGTTTGACAAAGTTGTATTAAGCGCCGCAAGCAGTAAATTAAATTTTTCTTTAACCACATTGACACAGCCAATTACGGAAAATAGCTGTGAGTTACAATTGCTATTTGTAGGTGATTTTAATCCGATGATGGCGATGATGGTAAAAAGCCCGCTTCAAAAATTTATTGACACCCTGGCCGAAAACTCAGAAAAATTATAAAATTTAATGGCTACGACTCGCAAATTTAATTTCCTTCAAATTAAATTTGCGGGTTTTTTCGTTTTCCAAAGCAATCACCAATTTGCCGTCTTCAAAAACATCCACAATTTTTCCCAAAAAAATAGTGCCTTGTGCATCTTCAAACATAGCGGGTTTTTGAAACTTATAAAGTGATTTTAAATACAATTCCTTTAATTTCGGAAACTCCTTTCGATTAATATAACCAACAAAATTCTGAATTGAAGCGACTATAGCTTCCAACAATGGATCAATATCAAAAGGTTTTCCTGTGAGTTTTTTTAGGGAAGTAATATTTCCAATTGTTGCAGAAAACTGTTCTTGATTCACATTCAACCCAATGCCAATGACTGTTTGTTTGATTAAATTTCCGCTAATAATATTTTCAATTAAAATTCCGGCAAGTTTGTCTTTATCTGCCAAAATGTCGTTTGGCCATTTAACAAATAAAGGTGATGAAATATGAGTGCGAATAGCTTCAAATAATCCTAAAGAAACTGCCATGCTTAAATAAAACTGGCGTTCAATTTCAAATTCATCAAATTTAATTAAAATGCTGAATGTTAAGTTTTTGCCAGTTTCAGAATACCAAGTAGCACCCATTTGTCCCCTGCCGGCAGTTTGGTAATTAGCCGTTACAACCGTATAACTTTCCGTATCTTTTTCAACAGCAAGCTTCTTCAAGTATAAATTTGTAGATTCAATGGCATTAAGTTTGATAATATTCATTTAATATAGATTATTTTTGCAAAGTTACTTTACACACATTATGTTGTAAAAAAATAATAACTTTGCACAAAACTAAAAAAAAATTAATGGCAAAAAAAAATAATAACGCAGACGACTTAATTGCAGCAATTTTAAAAGCGATAGATGATGTTAAAGGTGTAAATGTGCAAATTTTAGATTTGAGAGAAATTGATAATACAGTTTGTGATTATTTTATTACCTGCTCCGGAACTTCAAACACCCACGTAAATGCTATTTCTGGGATTATACAAAAACAAGTAAGCAAATCAACAAAAGAAAAACCTTGGCACGTTGAGGGTGAGGGTATTGCAGAATGGATTTTATTGGATTACGTAAATATTGTGGTACATGTATTTCAAAAACATATACGCGAATATTACGATATTGAACGATTATGGGGTGATGCAAAAATCACCAAAATTGCTTCGACAAATTAAATTTTACAAATAATTTAAAAAAATAATGACTCAGAATACTAAAAATACGCCAAATAATAAAGGCATTAAACCTCCTAAATTTAATTTTTATTGGATTTATGGTGGTATTTTCGTTCTATTTCTTGTATATCAATTTTTTAGCGCTGGAGATTTATCCTCCAAAAATTTGAGCCAAAATGAATTTAAAACAATTTTGGCCGACAATGATATTTCCAGAATTGAAATTGTAAATAAAAATATTGCCAATATATACATTAAAAAAGACGCGCAAGAAAAAGAAAAGCACAAAAAAAATAAAGCTTCCATGTACGCTGGCGATGCGCCAATGTACTCCTATTCTTTCGGTGATTTACAAAATTTCGAAAAGGAGTTAAGTGCAGAAAAAGAATTAAAACAACTTGATTTTGATGTTAAAAACATTGAAAGAACCAACTTTTTTGAGCAAATATTAATGTACTTGCCTTTTATATTTTTAATTGGTTTGTGGATTTATTTTATGCGAAGAATGTCGGGCGGTGGTGCTGGAGGCGGCGGCGGACAAATATTCAGCATTGGGAAATCCAAAGCAAAATTATTTGACCAAGACCAAAAAGTAAAAACTACTTTTAAAGATGTGGCCGGATTGGAAGGCGCAAAAGAAGAAATTCAGGAAATCGTGGACTTCTTAAAAAGTCCTAATAAATATACATCTCTTGGTGGTAAAATCCCGAAAGGTGCCTTATTGGTTGGCCCTCCTGGTACAGGTAAAACATTATTGGCAAAAGCTGTTGCTGGTGAAGCAGGCGTTCCGTTTTTCTCACTTTCAGGTTCTGATTTCGTTGAAATGTTTGTTGGGGTTGGTGCTTCCCGTGTTCGTGATTTATTTAAGCAAGCGCAACAAAAAGCGCCTTCCATCATATTTATTGATGAAATTGATGCAGTTGGAAGATCGCGTGGAAAAAACAATGTTACAGGAGGAAATGACGAAAGAGAAAACACGTTAAACCAGTTATTGACTGAAATGGACGGTTTTGGAACAGACACCAACGTGATTGTAATTGCAGCCACCAACCGTGCAGATGTATTGGATAAAGCGTTATTGCGAGCAGGCCGTTTTGACCGTCAGATTTATGTGGACTTACCAAATTTAAATGAAAGAGAAGCAATCTTTAAAGTTCACATTCAGCCTTTAAAACTTCATAAAGATGTAGATATTAAATTTTTGTCGCAACAAACACCTGGATTTTCAGGCGCTGATATTGCCAATTTATGTAATGAAGCAGCTTTAATAGCGGCAAGAAAAAGCAAAAAAGCGGTACATCATCAAGATTTTCTCGATGCTGTTGACAGAATTGTGGGTGGTTTGGAGAAAAAAAATAAATTGATTTCTCCTAGAGAAAAGAAAACAATTGCATTCCATGAGGCAGGTCATGCAACAGCCAGTTGGATGTTAGAGCACGCCGCACCATTGGTTAAAGTGACCATTGTGCCAAGAGGCCAATCGTTGGGCGCTGCCTGGTATTTGCCTGAAGAGCGTCAAATTGTGCAATCTGAGCAAATGTTAGATGAAATGTGTGCAACACTTGCAGGAAGAGCTGCAGAGAAAATCATGTTCGACAAAATATCTACCGGAGCCTTAAACGATCTTGAAAAAGTAACCAGACAGGCAAGAGCTATGGTAACTATTTATGGGTTAAACGAAAAAATTGGAAACTTAACTTATTATGATTCCTCAGGGCAATCCGATTACAATTTCACAAAACCATACAGTGAAGATACAGCCCAAGTTATTGATAAAGAAATTTCAAAAATAATTGAAGAACAATACCAAAGAGCAATTAAAATTTTAAGTGAAAATAAAGATAAGCTGATTACTTTAGCAGAAAAGCTGCTAGAAAAAGAAGTCATCTTCAAAACAGATTTAGAAATTATTTTTGGCAAAAGAGCATTTGAAAATGAGTATGCCGAATTAATAACTGAAGATGTAACTGAAGAAATACCTCAAGAAACAAATATTGAAAATTCAGTGGAAACACAAGAGTAAATTGCCAACTTTTTTATATTTTTGGAATTATTCAATATAAATAATGAATTTTTTCAAAAAGTTATTTAATACACCAAAACAAAGTGAAACTCCAGATGAAGATCTGGAGTTTCAAGACTTGCCCATTGATCAAATATTTGTTAAAAATTTCATCAAAAACAAAGGCAAGTTTTTGTATTGCACCACTTTACAGGAAGTGACGTTAAATCTATCCAATATCATTCAGGAGAATTCATGGAAAACCATAAGTTGTAACGATTACGATTTAATGAAATTGGTGAAAGCAATTAAGGTTGAAACCACCGAAGAATTAAATAAAAAAATGCCTTTTTTTTTAAGCTGTGAACATCTGATTGCTGAAAACGGCAGTATTTTATTTTCCTCAAACCAACTTAAAGAACATAAAATCCCTGAATTATCCGAAAACTTTATCGTTTACGCCACCACCAGTCAATTGGTAAATACAAAAGGAGAAAGTTTAACAGGGATTAAATCTCGGTATCAGGGAAATATTCCCAGCAATATTAGTGCAATAAACAACTTTAATATAGATGCCATAGAAGAGGATTTTATGAGTTATGGCAACACAAATTCAAAAAACCTATATTTGTTGTTGTTTGAAGACCTATAAATTATGAAATTAATTGTAAAGCGTACATTATCAGGCCTTGTTTTTGTTAGTGTTTTAATATTTTCCATTCTGTTCAGTAAAATATCGTTTATCTTTATTTTTTTTATTTCCATGCTTTTTTGCTTGTATGAGTTTAAAAAAATGATTCAGTTAAAAAGTATATTTCCTTATATAATTGGAACGCTGCTTTTTATTTTTGGAAACATACTAAATGTGGAAGATGTTCCGGCCAGAATTATATTTGAGTATGTGGGCGTTATGCTTTTTTTAACTATTTTCATCACTTTTGCTTCAATTCTGTTTGCAAAAAAGGAAGAAGTTGTAAGCCATTTGGGTAAAATTTTTCTCACCATCATCTACATTGTTGTTCCTTTCACTTTAATCGTACAAATACCCTTTCTAAACGCTTCATTTAATTATGTAAACACCACAATTTTAGGGGTTTTTATTTTAATATGGACCAGTGATACGTTCGCTTTTTTAGTAGGGAAAAATTTTGGAAAACATAAATTATTGGAACGTATTTCACCAAATAAAACAATAGAAGGTTTTATTGGCGGTATGGTTTTTACTTTTTTAGCGAGTCTTGTTTTAGCAAACCAATTTACGTCGCTTACTCAAAAACAATGGCTTGTAATTGCTGGGATTGTTAGTATCTTTGGCGTGTTGGGCGACTTAATTGAATCAATGTTCAAAAGACAGGCAGGTGTTAAGGACAGCAGTAATTTTATTCCGGGACACGGTGGATTCTTAGACAGATTTGACAGTGTTATTTTTGCTGCCCCATTTATATTTATTTATTTACAATTAGTTCATTAATTATGTTCCATAAAGAAGGTTTTAAAATAATAATCATTGCTACTTTTATTGTTGGTTTAGGCATTTTGGCTATTGATAAGTTTGTTGAATTAATTTGGCTAAACAAATTATTGTCGCTATTATTGCTGGGTTTTTATGTATTGATTCTACAATTTTTCAGAAATCCGAAAAGACAAACTATCATTAATGATGCCCATATTTTTGCGCCCGTTGATGGTAAAGTGGTTGTTATTGAAGAAGTTTTCGAAAAAGAATATTTTAAGGATAAAAGATTACAGGTTTCCATATTCATGTCGCCAATAAATGTTCACGTTACTAGATATCCAATTGGCGGAGAAGTGGTTTTCAGCAAATACCATCCAGGAAAATATTTGGTGGCCTGGCATCCAAAAGCATCTGAAGACAATGAAAGAACAACCGTAGTAATCTCAAATAAAATTTCAGGTAAAATACTGTATCGACAAGTTGCCGGTGCATTGGCCAAGCGAATAGTAAACTATGCCAAACCTCAAATGCAAGTGATTCAAGGAAGTGATTCAGGTTTTATAAAATTTGGCTCCAGAGTTGATGTTTTTTTACCTTTAAATGCGGTAATCAAGGTAAATTTGAATGATAACGTTAAAGGCGGAGAACAAATCATTGCGACACTCTAAATTTTTAAGAAATGTTATGGCAAAAAAATTAGACATTGCTTTTGAAGAGGCCTACAAAATTTCATCAACAACGAATTTGAAACTTCCGCCAGATGTGATGTTGCAATTGTACGCCTATTATAAGCAGGCCACAAAGGGAAGCAATTATGAGCAACCATCCGGCAATGAAGAATTGAGAAACGCTTTCAAATTAAACGCTTGGTTTCAGTTAAGCCAAATTAGTGAGGATGAAGCAAAAAAAGAATACATCAATCTTGTTAACAAATATTTAAAATACCATTAACAATTATTAATATTGATAATACTTTAAAAAAAAGCCTGCAATTTAAAATTGCAGGCTTTTTTTTTAATAATCCAATTGTCTAAGAAAGTCAAGTTTCGCTTTCCAAACATCTAATTTTTCTTTATAAACATTGATTTGGTTTCTTACATTTATAACCAAAGGATTGTCATCAGAAACGTTGGAAATAAATCCGATATTGTTTTCCAATTGCTGTATTTCTTTAGAAGTTTCCTCCATTTTTCTTCGAACGAAAAGCTGTTCGGAATCTAATTTTCGATAATTCTTTTGTTCGATATAACTATTCACCAAGTTTTCAAACTTGATCATTTCAATACTTTGCTTATCTATCGAATTTTCTTCAATAATTTTGTCCAATAACTTGTTAAACTTCACTTCAATATGCTTCATTTCTTGAGGCACTCTTCCCATTTCTCGCCATTTTTTTACATAGTCTTTAAGCGTATCGATGGTCATTTCAGTTTTGTTATCAATGGCTTCTTTGATTTCTGCCAAAAGATCTTTCTTTTTATTGAAAACATCCAGCTCCAATTTTGAACCTTTATCTTGTTGTTGGTGAAATCTGTCAAAGTAATGGTTGCAGGCATCTTTAAATTCCTTCCACAATTTGTCAGAATATTTTTGAGGCACATGACCAATTTTTTTCCATTCCATCTGAATTTTTTTCATTACTTCAGTGGCGACATCCCAGTCTTCACTGTCTTTGATGGCTTCCGCCTGCTCAATCAATGATTTCTTTTTGTTTAAATTGTCAAGATGTTCATGTTTAACAAGCTTAAAGTAATTGTTTTTTTCAACATTGAATTTTTTGGTGGCCTCTTTATATTTTTCCCATATTAAATCACTTTTTTCTCTTGGCACTTGTTTTATTTCTGAAAACTTATTGCGCAGAATTTCCAAATCTTTAATGCTTTTTTGCCATTCAACACGCGTTAAATTTTTTGAAGTATCAAGTGCTTCTATCTCTGCGATCACTGCCAACTTTTTCTCAACATTTCCTTCATATTTTGATTTCATGTCTTTGAAAAAATCATGGCGCTTGTCGTGTACTTTTCTGGTTGCTTCACTAAATCGATCCCAGACTTCATCTCTTTGCTCTGCAGCAATCGGCCCATAATCTTCCTTCCATAGTTTATGCAAAACCTGCAACTCTTTAAAAGCGGCATTCACATCCACAGATTCTGCCAGCTCTTCGGCTCTGGTAACAAGTTTTAGTTTTTCTTCTAAATTATGTTTAAAATCAAGGTCGCGCAAATCATTGCTTAAATGCAACAAATCATAAAAACGCTCCACATGATGTTGGTATGTTCTCCAGGTATCGTTGTATTTAACACGAGGAATTAGACCAATTTTTACCCATCTGTTCTGAATATCCTTAAACATTTTATACATCGTAGCGCCTTCGGCGTTGTCAATTAAATGCTTAAGTTCTTCAATTAAGCCAAGTTTGGCTTGTAAATTATCGCTTAATTGCTTTTCCTGACCAGCATAAAACTCATTTCTTTTGATTTTAAAATCGTAAAGAATACTGTTATAGGTAGATTTTATTGGGCTGCTAAATTGAAAATCAACCAAATTGCCTCCAAGTTCCAAAAATTTCTCTTTTTCAACTTTTAATAGCTCGCCGTATTTAATATGAAAAGCTTGTTTAATGGCATTAACATTATTGGTAATGCTTTGAACCGGATTTTCTTTTACAAGTTTGCTTAATTCTGCCACCAAATCTTCCAAACTGAAGTCGGCATACTCAAGCATTTCAATGGTTGAATGCTCAATATTTTCTGAGCTCTCCGCAATTTTACTGTCAATTTCCTCAACGGCATTGCTGGATGAAGCTGTTTTTTTAGGTCTTAATTTTTTTTGAGGGTCTTCTTTAATATCAGAATTTTTTGGTGCTGCAATGCTTTCAGCAGCTTCAATTGCTGTTTTCTCATCAACATTTAATGTTGCAGCCAATTCATCCGCAGGGATTTCTTTTTTAATAACATCCTGAATTTCAGAAGTTTGTGGTTTTGAAGTACTTTCAGCAACTTCATTTTCTGTGTGATCAACAGCTTCAGTGGCGGAAGGCAATGTTTCTTCGTTTAAGTTGTTTTGGAGTTCTTCCTGAATTTCAGAAACTTGTGGTGTTGAAGTAATTTCGTCAACTGGCAATTTGTTGTCATCGTCTAACATATAAAAATGTTTAAGGTTCGTTAATTATATTCATTAATAATTTTAAAAACAGCCTTTTACCTAAAGGCCACTTCTTTAAAAGATGTGAATTTTCACTAAAAGTTGCGTAAATTTAGGGAATTCTTTTCACGAATTCCATATTTCCCACGCTTTTTCCGCTTGTAATTCAAGCATTTCCAATCCGTTTTTAATACTGGCACCGTGTTTTTTTCCATTTTGCAGAAATTTTGTTTCTGCCGGATTGTAAATCAAATCGTACAATAAGTGCTTGTCTGATAAATATTGATAAGGAATTGCCGGCGCATTTTCAATATTTGGATGCGTTCCAACAGGCGTGCAATTTACAATAATACTAGAGTCG
>BS_KBA_SWE02_21mDRAFT_10001080_pt1 | contig 10372 bp, 10 predicted proteins | sample BalSeasSWE02_21m_FD_9196 | JGI IMG/M metagenome (IMG submission 9196)
ACCCCAAGACTTCGCCAAGTCTATTGCCGCCGAGTTGAGTCGGGCAGGTGTGTATACCTCAGTCACTTTTGCGAAAAACGAACAGGAATATCCGGCAGAGGTGGTCTTTCGTGGCCGTTTGCGCTCCACCGAGTGGAATCGGCGTTTATACACCTATCTGTTAGGTCCGGTAGGCGTGGTATTTTGGATGTTGGGATTGCCCATGAGCGAAACCACCACCGAATTGGAGCTTGATCTACAATTAACTCCCGTGAACGATCCAACGAAGGTGCTATGGAGTATGACGATGGATTTCGAGGGCAAGCAATTTGATGGTCCCTATTACGGTCTTGAGAATGCCGTAGAGAGTTATCCTCTCGCGTTACAAGAGGCCCTTAAGCCTGCCATTGCGGATTTAGTGGGTCTGGCCAATCAGGACCCCAACCGGTTGATGCCACGCTAAGTTGTTGGAATTATTGAAGACTAGAAAAAAGGTATCATGGCGGGTTGATCTTTTGCCCCAAGAAGATTATTTTTAACCTTTAGCCAACAAAAAAACGACCGATAATGAAAAAGAAGGGCATCTATTAAGCACGTACCTTCGACGTTGTTCCACAAAGGCTTAGGATTGTCGGAAAATGTTTGTGGGCTGTCACGGATTTTATGGATGAAATTCTCGTGTTCGTGACGGTGGCTTCGGATGATGAAGCCACTGCAATTGCCCGAATGTTGGTTAAGCAAGGGTTAGCTGCCTGTGTCAATATCATTCCCGGAGTACGATCCGTTTTTCAATGGGAAGGGAAGGTTGAGGAGAAACGCGAAATTCTCCTGATGGCGAAAACGGTCAAGCAGTCATTTGATCGATTGGCCGTGGCAGTAAAAGCGCATCATAGTTATAGCGTCCCGGAAATTATTGCTGTTCCTATTCAATATGGAAGTCCCGAGTATTTACAATGGGTCAGGGATATGACCAAAGGGATGAGTGATTCGGCTTGAATAGTAAAGCCGAGAGCTGAATTTTTGATTGTAAATTTGTGGCCCGAACAATTATCTTCTCTGGTATCTTGAGGGGAACAAATGAAAGAATCTGAAGAAACATTAACAGTGATTGTCTTCCGCGGGGCGCGTGCTAATCCATGGCGTTTAAAGCTACGTAAATCCTTAGTGAAGCATGGATTGATTTGGGGATTGGCCTTATTGCTGCTCCAGGCTGGCATTGTGACGCATTATGCTTATCAATGGAGCCAGCTCAGTGAGTTGGAGGATGTCAAGCAAGAGCTCACTTCCTCCCGGGCCAAAACTAGTACCTTTTCAACAGAAGTTGATGGTATGAAAAAGCGGATGCTGGCCTTAGAAGCGCACAATCGAAAATTGCAAACCATGTTTGGGTTGGAGCCTGATGATCTCCAGGGGCTACCTTCTGATCTTGCTGGGCAAGGTGGCGAAGAGTTGCCCTACGACACGTTGCAAGACGAAACAGAATTTCAGGTTGAAACCGTCATTGAGAACGTTTCATCCGTAGGCAGCCCGGTAGTGTCTAGGGGCTTTTTGACGACCAATAGACAAATAACCGAAATAAAAGTTGGACTTGATTGGTTGAGTCAGGAGGTAGAATTGGAGAGCCGGATTCTGGATGAACTTTCCGCCGTGGCTGAGAAAAAAGCTGTACAATGGGCCTCAACTCCGTCGATTTGGCCTACGAAAGGATCCATTACGTCACGATTTGGACCAAGAGTATCCCCCTTTACTGGGAAAAAGGCATTGCATGCGGGTATTGATATTGGTGCGAGAACGGGCACCGAGGTTAGAGCCCCGGCGTCCGGAAAAGTGGTTGTGGCGGCATATGACGGTCGAATGGGGAAATTTATACGCATTGATCATGGATATGGGATGGAGACCACGTTTGGCCATTTGTCAAAAATCCATGTGAAATATGGCGATCGAGTGCATCGAGGTGATCTCATTGGGTTGGTGGGTAGCACAGGGAAATTCTCAACAGGGCCACACCTTCATTATCAGGTTGCCGTAAACGATAAAGTTGTTGATCCCGTCCACTATATCCTGGACTAAGCATCCTTCTTCACGTTGCCAGGGTGGGCAGTTTTCCCTCCCTGGCATTCTTCCTCTGAATTGATTCCTTTACAATTTTTTGGTTTCAGGGCAATCTGGGACAAAAGACCTAAGCAGCGGGAAGGTCTCATGGGTCTTCTTTTTTGTACAGTGGGCCTTCTTTTGTATTGAATTGTCTGCCAGTATCGCCTAGATTATAACCTGAGAAAATTGATAGAGTCTGCTGTTTCGGTTAGCTTGCTGATAACTCGGCAGACTACAATTGTTTCGGTGAAGCTAGTGAAATTTTTACCTACAAACAATCGACTGCTTCTCAACCTGTTATATTAACCCAAGGAGGAGACAGAATATGAGTCTTGATTACGTGAAATTCACCCCAGGCTTTGGAAAGTTTATGCCCAAAGAATATCGCGATATGGTGGAGCATGGTCCATTTGGCAAAAAGACATCTGTGTCTCAAGTCGGCACCTTTAAAGAAATTTTGGAAGAACATCCCATGTGTGCGGGATGCGCCATGACGTTATTTATTCGTTTAGCAATCATTGCGTTCCCGAACCCAGAAGATACCATTACGGTGGGAACTGCGGGTTGTGGGCGGTTAGCCATTTCCCAGGCGGCTATTCCTTTTGTCTACGGTAATTACGGCGACCAAAATGGGGTGGCCAGTGGGTTATCACGCGGACTTCGCTTAAGGTTTGGAGATCGCCCCAAAGATGTTGTCGTGATGGCGGGTGATGGGGGAATGGCAGACATTGGCTTTGCTCAAACTTTACATTCCTGGTTTCGAAAAGAAAAATTTACGACCATCATGTTGGATAACGAAGTATATGGAAATACTGGGGGTCAAGAAAGCGGAATGACCAACAAGGGCCAGGTTTTGAAGATGGCGCCTTTGGGGAAAAAATTTGAAAAGATGGATATGTTAGGAATGGCCAAGGTTGCAGGGTGTGCCTATGTGGCGACCGTGGTTCCCAATAATCCGCGTCGAGTAGAAAGTGTTATTAAGAAAGCGGTCTTGATTGCACGAGAAGTGGGGCCAACGTATATCCAAGCCTATACATCCTGTAACATTGAATATGCGATCCCCACAGATCAAGTGTTGCAAGATTGTAAGGATGTTGAAAATGATCGTTATGCATTTACTGAATATATTTCGGACGAAGCAAAAGAGCATTTAGCTGGACTCTATGGGTATAAAGAATATCTCCCGAAGCCTGCTAAGGCATTGGCGAAGGGATAGCTTCTTGTGTTCGGTATTATTAGGGGTTTGGCGGTTTACATTGTGATGAGGGAGGTGTAGAGATGGCTATTCGTTATAATATCCGTATGGCAGGCGTTGGGGGCCAAGGTGTCGTAACCGGCTCGCATATTTTTAGCACGGCGGTCATTAATGCCGGGGGTGAAAGTACCATCGTTCCTTTCTATGGATCTGAAAAGCGAATGGCTCCTGTAGAAAGTTATGTGCGCGTCTCAAATGAGCCAATTTATGAAATTGGAGAAATTACCTTCCCCCATATCCTCATGATTTTTCATCCTCAGTGCATCACCCATGGGAAGAGCTACACGAATCCTTTTTATTATGGGTTAAAACAGGATGGAGTCGTTCTGATCAATAGCAATAAGCCTATGACTCTTGAGCCTGATCAAGCTGCGGAATTAAAAGAATTAAATGCAAAAATCTATTACCTCCCGGCGACCCAAATGTCGCTAGATGTGGCGGGAATCGATCTGGCCACGAATATGGCCATGGTTGGGGCAATCGGGGCGATTACGGGTCTCACAAATTTGGAGGCCTTGGGTACGGCAGTGAAAGATCGATTTCTCGGAAAAGGTTTTGTGGTGTCAGGTGGGACTGCCGCATTGGATAGTGTGGTGGAAAGAAAGTTCAAGAAAAAGGCAGAGCTAATTGAGAAAAACTTAGCGGTGGTAAAGGCTGGATGGGATTATGCTTTCGAGAATGGATGGACATTGGGAGCTTCCTCAATGGCCGACCAAACAGATGCAAAAGCAAAGGCTTCGGCCTAAAAAGAGAAAATTGAAAGGGGAACACGATGTATCTTGTAGCGAATATTGATCAGGAAATATGCGCCGCCACCAGTTGTAAATTGTGTACACAATATTGTCCAGAAGCCAATACCATTCAATATGATACCGAGGCAGGAAAAGATAAGGGTTTGAAATATGGGTCGGCCTATGTGGCTGTAGACCGTTGTAAGGGCTGTGCTCAATGTGTGTGGGTGTGCGATAACATGGCGAAACATAAGGCCATCAAGATGGAAATGATTGACCAGATTGGTGATGCAGCACTTACCCAAAATATTACTTACCAGGAAAAAAACACCAAAGCGGTTTTAGCAAGTCCGTGGCAGTCTTAATCTCAATCGCTTCCTTGCTGATTTCGTATTTACTTTGAATCGGAGTCCAACGTGGAATTAACAAAAGAACTAGAAGAAGCAATCGTGGCTCCAGGGCCACAAGGTTTCCATCCACCATCGGCTGCGGAACTTGGNGTGCTGACGCCCGACGAAGGGTATGGTCTGAAATTTGGNCATGTTGTTNCGGANGAGCTGGCAATGGAAGCCATGGCTCGCACGATGTTAACGCGTAAGAATGCAACCATTTTCCCGGGTCCGTTAGTGTTGTGGAATTGGAATGAGCATGCTGCGGATAAGGCTCGGGCTGTATTAGAGCTAGCAGCACAATTACCCGATGTGCTCGTCATTCCCATGCCGGATTATCGCCCCAAGTACCCAAAGGTTGAGCCGGAAGAAGTTATCAATCCGAATCATCCAAATCTGACGATATGGGGGAATAAGATTGAGGCCTGTATTTTTATCGGTGTGCATTGTCACTATGCCAATTTGACCCTTAAGATGATTCGAGCTGGAACCAACTGCTGGACTTCGGCCATCTGTGCGGAACAAGGTCATGAGGATGCCATGTTCACGGTAAGAGATTCTGATGCCGCCAAGATTCGAAGGGTTGTGGCCGTTTTTAAACGGGTACGCGAAGAAATGGGAATTAAATTGCCGGAAAACGGAGAAAATGTGCGCTTTACCGGGCTACAGTCTAAGGTACATGACGGCCAAACCCACACCAATCCATTGAATTTTGGATTGTCGGTTGATCCTGCAAGTGGAAATGCGGCGGCCTTTGGTCATAAAGCCGAACACATGCAAAAAGAAGCATAAGTGGATGTTGAAATTTTTCTTTAGCAATAGGGGAATAAAGCCATGAGTGAAGGTTTAGAAACAGAAGTCAAAACCAATCCCCAAGGTGATCCAATCACGAGTGCTCCACCAGCCCCCAAGGCTGATAGCGGAAGAAAAGACCCTCATGGGGAAGCCAAGCGCCAGGTGGTAGTTTCCCCGGAATATATGTTTTTTGAGGCTCCTCGTGAACGGGAATTTATTACGGGTAGTGAGTGTGCAAAAGAAGCGGTGAGGCGTTCAAATGTAGATATGTCCGTGGCCTATCCCATTACCCCACAAAGTGAAACATTGCAATTAATTGGGGTTTTGTATGGGGAAGGGTATGTGAAGGAATTCTATCGAGGCGAAGAAGAATATGGAGTGATGTCGGCAATTGCTGGGGCCTCGCGCGCAGGTGTTCGAGCCTTTACAGCCACAGCTGGTCCTGGAACATTACGAGGTCTTGAGCCCATTGTCTCGTGGGCAGGTCACCGCCTTCCTGCCGTTTGCATGTTTACCTGCAGAGTCGTCAATGCTCCGCTGGCTATCCAACCGGATAATATAGAAATTGCCTACCTTTTGAACAGCGGAATGATCGTATTTCATGCTGAAAATCAGCAGGATTTGTTTGATTTCATCATGAAGGCCTTTATTATCAGTGAAAAAAATGATGTAACGCTCCCGGTAGGTGTCTGCTGTGATGGTTTCTTTGTGACTCATGCTCGAGGATATTGTTCGATGCCTGATAAGGGGTTCAAGTTACCAGCTCGGGATCCTTACCGAGGGTCTGTGCCAGTTTTAGATGCGGAGAACCCTCCAGCTCGATTGTCTCGTGATGCTCCAGTTCAAAAATCTAATTTTATGGCCTACAACATTCACGCGGTGTGGCAGCAGGAAGTATGGGCTGCCGTGGAACGTTCACGCAAATATATTCATCAATATATGGATGGATTGTTAGAAGCTCAGGATGTGGATGGAGCAGATGTTCTCCTTATTGCTTCGGGGAGTGCGGCGGCTCAATCCCGCGAAGCGGTCCGCCAATGTAAGGAAAGAGGCATTAAGGCAGGATTGATCAAGATTCGTTCCTTGCGACCTTTCCCAACAAACGAACTGAGGAAGCTTTGCGCGAATGCCAAGCTTATTGTCATTCCCGAGTTTAATTATGTCGGATGGTTGGCTAAAGATGTGGCTACGGCAATTTATGGGTTCTCCAAGGCAAAAATTGTGGCTGGACCACATGTCTACGGGGGAATGTCCATGCCAGTTGAAATGATTACGGATGAAGTGGAATGTGGCCTGACTGGTAAAAAGTCCAATACTGTTCCGCCTTCAGCAATTATGGGAGTGGCAGATCCGGCGGCCGTGGCAGAATTTATGAAAAGCATATAACTCAATTGTTCACCAATTGAGTAAATTGATAAGCCCGTCCCAAAGTTATTGGGGCGGGCTTTTCTCTTTCTTCTGCAAACTCCCAACACCTAATGCCTTCTGCCAAAACAAGACGAATTCTTGTCACCAACGATGATGGTATTGATGCGGCTGGCATCCGTGTTCTGGCCAAGGCACTGGCTGTTTTGGGAGAAGTGTGGGTGGTGGCCCCAGAAAAAACACAAAATGCGGTGGGACGAGCGATGACGTTGCATAAGCCATTGCGTCTTCGGAAAATGCGGGCCAGGTGGTTTGCGGTCAATGGGACTCCAGCGGATTGTGTCACATTAGCCGTTTGCAAGCTTCTGGAACCTACCTTGCCGACATTGGTGGTCTCTGGGATCAACAAGGGATGGAACTTGGGAGATGATGTCACGAATTCTGGCACGGTCGCTGGTGCGTTGGAAGGAATGCTCCATGGAATACCGTCCATGGCGATTTCCTTGGAAGATTGTACGAGAGCCTCCTATGCTGTAGCTGGGCATTTTGCGGTACGACTGGCTGAGCGGATTTTGAAGTCTGGCTTGCCCGAAGGAACGATTCTCAATGTGAACGTCCCTGGCTCGAAAAAGGAGACTATAGCGGGTATTCAATTCACCAGTTTGAGCCAACGTCGCTACCACGATCCGGTAGTAGAGAAGGTCGACCCCAGAGGAGGCCTTTATTATTGGATCGCAGGTGAACGACAATCGTGGGCTCGGGAAAAACCCTCAGATCATGACGCCGTGGAAATGAATAAGGTTTCCGTAACCCCCCTGCATTTGGATTTAACCAATTACGCCGCGCTCAATAGCCTGAAGAGTTGGGAGAAAAGTCTTTCTAAAGAGAAATTCACTACGGTTTCATCCGTTCGACGGGGGACCAAAGTGAACAGAGATAAGACTTCAATCTAGGTATTTTAGGCAATCATTCTCAAGGCATCTTTCTCGAAATACATGGAATGGGCTAAACAATTATATGACTGGATGCTCTCATGGGCCGACTCGCCCTATGGGATTCCGGCCCTCTTTGTTTTGGCCTTAGCCGAATCTTCTTTTTTCCCTCTGCCGCCTGATGTGTTATTGATAGCCCTCACATTGGGCAATCCTGTAAATGCCTGGTGGTATGCGACGGTGGCCACAGTCGGGTCGGTTCTAGGAGGGGCCTTGGGCTATGGCATTGGGTGGTATGGGGGACGGCCTGTGTTGAAAAAGTTCATGGGACAGGATCGAATGAATCTTGTGCACCAGTATTTCCAACGTTATGAAGGTTGGGCGATTCTCATCGCAGGATTTACCCCTATTCCCTATAAAATCTTCACGATTGGTGCTGGAGCATTTTTTGTAGATTTCAAAACATTTATGGTGGCCTCGGTGGTCAGTCGAGGGGCACGTTTTTTTCTCGTGGCTGGGGCTATCCAACTCTTCGGTCCATGGATGAAAGAAATAATCGAAAAATATTTCAATCTCTTTTCTGTTGCGTTCATTGTTTTATTGGTTCTAGGATTTTGGATTGTGAAGCACCAGGGGCAGAAACTCAGCCAAAAGACTTTTTCGGGAGAGCCGTAGAACATGGCGATTGTTCTCTATAACACCAAGACCAAAAAAAAGGATGCCTTTATCCCTTTGATCCCCGGACAGGTCAGCATGTACGTCTGCGGCGTGACTGTCTACGATGATTGCCATCTAGGCCATGCTCGAAGTGCACTGACTTTCGACATGATCCGACGCTATTTTGAATTTACTGGCTACCAAGTGAAATATGTGAGGAACTTCACCGATATCGACGACAAAATCTTAAGCCGTGCCAAGCAAGAAGATGTTCCCTGGCATGAAATCAGCGAACGGTATATTCAGAATTTTTACAGAGACATGGGGGCATTGGGCATTACGAAACCCTCAGCAGAGCCTCGAGCCACTGAACATATGCAGGATATTCTTCACATGGTAGAAGGCTTGGTACATAAGGGCATGGCCTATCAGTTAGAAGGGGATGTCTATTTTTCCGTGAAGAAATTTGCCCCTTATGGACAACTGTCTGGAAAAAACTTGGAAGAACTACAGGCTGGTGCCAGGATTGAGGTCGATACCAGGAAACAAGATCCCATGGACTTTGCTTTATGGAAAACTGCAAAGCCTGGTGAACCTGGATGGGACAGCCCATGGGGAAAGGGACGTCCCGGGTGGCATATCGAATGTTCGGCCATGTCCGTAGCTGAGTTAGGGCCCACCTTCGATATTCATGGCGGAGGCAAGGATCTCATCTTCCCGCATCATGAAAATGAAATTGCCCAATCTTGTGCCTATACGGGCAAGGCGTTTGCGCGCTATTGGGTGCATAACGGATTTGTCACTGTAGACAAAGAAAAAATGTCCAAATCACTTGGCAATTTTTTCACAATCCGAGAAATTTTAGACAAATCGCCTGTTTCAGATTCGGAAGCAATAACCGGGGAGTGCCTACGCTATTATCTCTTGTCCACCCATTATCGCAGTGATCTGAACTTTTCTGAACAATCCCTTCCTGAAGCCAAGTCGGCCATGGATTCTATTTATGGAATCATTCAACGATTAGAGGAATCCGACCCTCAAGGGAGCAATGAAGGCGACGAAGAGTGGGAACGAGTCTCGAAGGAATTTGCCCAAAGATTTCAAGAAAGTATGGAGGATGATTTTAATACGTCCAAGGTGCTGGGGGCCTTTCACGAACTTCGAGGAGAGGTCAACAAATTATTGGTGAACGGGTTGTCGAGTCAGGCCAAAGGAAATATCATTGAAACTTTCAAAAATTATGGAGAACCTCTTGGAATTTTCCAAATAAAAGACTGGTTTACCTTTTCTGTTGAAGGAGAAATTCAGGTAGAGTCTCGTGGTTATATTGAACAACAGATCCGCCTCCGCAATGAAGCCCGCGCAAAGAAAGATTTTGCCACTGCCGATAGAATCCGAAAAGAATTAACTGAACAAGGCATTACCCTCGAAGACCGACCCGATGGCACCACACGCTGGAAACGATGAATCCACAAGTGTGTTGTATGGGTTTCATCCGGTCACCGAAGCTCTGCAATCACCAACTCGTGTTATCGAACGCCTCTGGTTGGCCAAGTTAGATGGACGCTATTCCCCGCTCATTCATTTAGCCAAAGAACGACATATTCCTTTTTCCGTCGAATCTCGTGAGCGGTTGGATCGCTTGGCTGGCGATCGCCATCATCAAGGGGTCGTCGCCAATGTGGCGGCGAAACAGTATTTGGATGGAGAGGAATTATTAGATGAAGTGGAGCAATGCAACGTTCCTTCTCTCCTCGTCGTCTTAGATCAGATCCAAGATCCACATAATCTGGGGGCCATTGCCCGATCGGTAGACGCAGCAGGAGGACATGGTATTGTCATTCCAAAACACCGCGCAGTGGGCTTAACTGCGGGAGTGGCGAAAGCCTCAGCCGGGGCGCTAGAACATGTGTTGGTGGCACGTGTGGCGAATACAGGCAAGTTTCTTGAGCAATGTCAAAAACGAGCCATCAAAACTGTTGCCCTGGACGCCGCGGCCAAAATCTCATACGACGAATGTGATTTGACCGAGGGGTTGGCCTTGGTTTTTGGAAGTGAAGGTGAAGGGATTCGACCGATTGTCCTCCAAAAATGCGATGAGCATGTGAGGATTCCGATGTTGGGAAAGATCAATTCGCTGAATGTATCGGTGGCGGTGGCAGTGACACTTTTTGA
>BS_KBA_SWE02_21mDRAFT_10001081_pt1 | contig 10365 bp, 12 predicted proteins | sample BalSeasSWE02_21m_FD_9196 | JGI IMG/M metagenome (IMG submission 9196)
GCCCACAATGATCAGTGTGGAATATCTGGAAGCCCCATTCTATCGGACACAATAACTATGGACGAAATTATTGTTGGAATTGATGTTGGAACCACTAAAATCTGTACACTGGTGGGACGGGTGGAAGAAGAAGGAACCATCCGTATCCTCGGTGTAGGCATCGTGGCTTCAAATGGCATAAGAAAAGGTGTCATCACAGATATCTCCGCGGCCACACAGGCTATTACCCGCTCGGTTGAAAAAGCAGAACAGACCTCCGGAGTGGAGATAACTTCTGCGCTTGTCAGCCTGGCAGGTGCCCATGTAGCCTCCATCAACAGCCGTGGCGTTGTGGCTGTCTCCGGGGATACGGTTGATGAATATGACATTGTGAGGGCCTTGGACGCCGCCCGTGCTGTCGCCATCCCCCACAACCGCGAGATAATCCACATCATTCAGCGTGGATTTGTATTGGATGGTCAGGATGGCATCAGAATGCCCATCGGGATGCATGGGTACAGGTTGGAAGTGGAAGCACACATTATTACAGCTTCAGCTGCAACTGTCGATAATCTGCGCCAGTGTGTTGGCTCTGCAGGGGTGGATGTTGTGCAATTCGTGCTCAACCCACTGGCTTCCGCAGATGTTGTTCTGACAGAAAATGACCGCCAGATGGGTGTGGCCGTGTGTGACATAGGCGGTGGCACAACTGACCTGGCTTTATATGTGGATGGAAATGTCTGGCACACCATGGTTTTAGCGCTCGGTGGCAACCATATCACTTCAGATATCGCCCACGGGCTTCGCCTCCCGTTAGCCCAGGCAGAACAGGCCAAAATAGATTATGGCTATGCGATCCGTTCAGAGGTAGGTATCGAAGAGCATTTCTCCATACAACCCTTTGGTGAAGATAAACCTGTCGAGATCAGCCGCAAGGATATGGCGCATATTATTGAAGCCCGTATCGAAGAAATTTTCAATCTTGCTCTCCAGGAGATCAAGCGTTCCGGTTATGATGGCCTTTTGCCAGCCGGGATGGTACTAACAGGTGGCACAAGCATGTTACCAGGAATCCGCCAAATGGCATCCAATCTTCTTGGAATGCCAGTCAGGTTAGCCAAACCTGAGAACCTATTGGGATTGGTGGATAACTTATCGTCGCCAGCTTATTCAACTAGTGTTGGCCTTTTATATTGGGCGGCAGACCTTCAAGATGAAATGCTGCCTCCCGTTCGCGGCCGGCCACTTTTCCAACTACGGAAAGGAGATAACAGCATTGATCTGGATAAGCTCAAAGACTGGTTCAAACGATTATTACCCTAAAAATAGGGTAGCACAGGATATGCACAATTATGGTTAGAGATTTAAAGCTTGTTATGTACAATAAAGATAAAAAAATAAACTCAGAGAATCTTATTCGAGAATAAATTGGAGGTACTACATGGACGCGAAGAATATTCAAAGTGAGACATTTGCACGGATCAAAGTCATCGGAGTGGGTGGAGGCGGCACCAATGCCGTCAATCGAATGATCGAAGAAGGCATCCAGGGCGTGGAGTTCATCGCTGTAAACACAGATGCCCAGGCGCTGCTGCTCTCCAAAGCGCAAACGCGTGTCCGCATTGGCGATAAATTAACCCGTGGACTCGGCGCAGGGGGCAACCCCGAAGTTGGCCGGAAATCAGCAGAAGAATCGGCTGAAGATCTCTACAATGTCCTGAAAGGCTCAGACATGGTCTTCATTACAGCCGGTCTGGGTGGCGGCACAGGAACTGGTGCAGCCCCGATCGTGGCTCAAGTTGCCCGGGATATCGGCGCTTTAACGATTGGCGTAGTCACCCGTCCATTTTCCTTCGAAGGTGGCAAACGTATGAGCTCAGCAGAAGAAGGCATGGCCAAGCTAAAAGAACATGCCGATACCCTGATCGTCATTCCCAATGACCGCTTGCTGCAAATCGTGGACAAGCGCGCCAGCTTGCAGGACTCTTTCAAAATGGCTGATGATGTCTTGCGCCAGGGCATCCAGGGTATCTCGGAACTGATCACCGTTCCTGGTCTCATTAACCTGGACTTTGCAGATGTGCGCACCATCATGTCGGAAGGTGGAGCTGCCCTGATGGCAGTCGGTCGGGCATCTGGTGAAGATCGCGCCCGCGTAGCCGCCGAGCAGGCCATATCCAGCAAGCTGCTGGACATCACCATTGACGGAGCCCGTGGTGTTCTCTTCAATGTCACCGGTGGGCCAAACCTGACCCTGTACGAAGTAAATCAGGCTGCCGCCCTCATCCGTGAAACCTCACACCCGGATGTCAATCTGATCTTCGGTGCTGTGGTTGATCCAGACATGGGTGATGACATCCGTATCACCGTCATAGCTACTGGATTTGAACGCACAGCCATGCCTCGCCGCATCACAACCGCCACCCGTTCAGCCGGAAACACACTGGACGAACATTTTGATGGCGCCAATGTGAGCGTGTCTGCGAATACGCATTCCAATGCTGAGTTCAGACCGCAAACATTCAATACCGACGATCTGGATATTCCGACATTTTTACGGAATCGCAAATAAGCACATAATATATCTTCTCAATAATTCGGGGAAGGTACCGGATAATTTTCGAAAACGGGTAGATCTTTCTTTATAAGTTTACTGACCTAAACTGTGGGCGCAGTATTGATAAAGATGGACGGGTACNNNNGTNCCCGTCCATCTTGTTATACCANGTAGAATATCCTTTAGCTCAGTTNAGAGTAACNGAAAGATTCATATGTTTTCCATCTCGTATGACCTCAATTTCCACTATATCGCCAGGCTGGTGTCGATACAAAGCGTTCACAAAGGATAAGTTCTCCCCGATATTATCTTCGCCTACACGCATGATAATATCACCTTTTTGGATGCCCGCTTTTTCACCTGATCCACCAGAAGTAACATCCGTAACATAGGCGCCCCAATCGGCAGGCAAGTCATAGCGGTATGCAATAGCCGGGTTAATGGTCTGCCAGGTAATCCCGAAGTTGGGACGAGCGAACGAGCCTTTGATGATGATCTGCTCGCTGATGACTTTAGCTGTGTTGGACGGAACTGCAAACCCCAACCCCTCTGCCACGGTATTCCCATTACCGGTATCTCGAACGATCATGGTATTAATTCCGATCACTTCTCCAGAAAGGTTGATCAATGGACCACCGGAGTTGCCCTGGTTGATAGCCGCATCTGTCTGTATCATATCCTCCAGTTGGTATCCATTTCCGGTATCCAGGATCCGGCCAGTTGCGCTGATCACACCTACCGTAACTGTATTCTTAAAATCACCCAGAGGTGAACCAATGGCTGCTACAGTTTCACCCGGTTTAAGTACATCCGAATTTCCCAGGGTAGCCACGGCTGGTACCTGGCCTTCAATCTTTAACACGGCCAGGTCAGAGAATTTGTCCGAGCTGATCAGGCTGGCAGGAATCTGGGTGCCATTGGCCAGCATCACATAAATATCTTTGCCAGAATCAATGACATGATTATTGGTCAGAACATATCCTTCAGAGGAAATGATGACCCCGCTTCCGCTTACCTGTTGGTCTGGAGCACGGCCAAAGATACTTGTTCCCCCTTGAATGGTGGCCACAACAGTTACCACTGCCGGGCTGACTTTTTCAACGGCTGCCGTTACTGAAGTGCCATAGCTTCCACTAACTACCGATATATTCTGTCCACTTGGAGGAATTACAAGTTTTAATTCCAAAGTAGTTAGCTGACTTTTTATACCCTGCAATTGGTTTTGAAAATACAGAAAAGAGGAACCTGTTCCAACCGCAACTCCCAGCACCAGAGAAAATGTTGCAAACAATAATCCTGCAAAAATCACTCTTTTAGATAGTTGTTGTTTCATCATTATCACCTGCAATAAACAATAGAGAAAATCCGGCTTAATTTACTCACCTTGCGCATAACCTCCCGAAAGTTCTCGTAAGTCAGGTTTATTTTCCATCCAAACCTTCCCACTTCGAGCACACGGGGTTTGGGACTAAGCCTAACATCAGTTTATATTATCAAGCGATATAGACCCATCCAGAGATATTTATACTCCTTGTAGATTAAACCTAGTTTAAGAAAATATGGAGAAAGCGTTAATTTTCCGCAATTATTTGATCGATCAGTGCCAACAAACTGGCATTTTCAGGAATATCGCTCATTGAGTGCCCATAATGAACAAAACGTGCCACTCCTTTTTTGTCCACCACGACCTGGGCCGGCATGCGACCAAATTTAAACAATTTGATCTGCTGCCCATATAATTTTAATACACTGTGAGTAGGGTCTGGTAGGCCAACAAAAGGCATATCATTTTCCTGCCAGTATCTTCTAAATGCTTCCGCATCTTCAGGACCAACCACCACGATGGTCGTTTCCCGTTGAACAAATTCGGCCTGGTCCTGGCGCAACTGCGCCATGTGCGCGCGGCAGAAAGGTCAGACAAAGCCGCGATTGAACACAAGCAAGACATTCGATTTACCGATCTGGTCTGAAAGTCGGACCAGTTTTCCATTGAAATCAGACAGCTCAAAATCTGGTGCCGGGGTGTTGAGTTCGATCTGAGACATAATATTCTTCCTTTCCTATTAAAGTAATTTCCTTATAGTTCAGAAAATTATGATGGGCAGGAATAGTCTTTTATCTATTCTCATCTTCAACTGGTTTCAATTCCAAGAAGCAATATTCCACATCTTTTTCCGGTCGGGATCGAAAAAACAATTTCTTTAGAAGGCCATATTTCTTATTATATAGTTGTTCCACTCTTTGTTCGAGGATTTCATCATGAACGATCCCGCTCACCCCTGAAAGCCATGAACCAATTGGTTTTCCATCTACTTTACTTGGAACAATATTGACTTGCTGATTATTCCGGATCCGTTTTACTTTTCCAGAGTTGGCTAAAGTTTTCACATATAGCTTTCCGCTTTCCTGAACAAACCAGACAGGTGTTTTCACTCCTACCCCACTTCTGCGGAATGTTTCAAGGTTTAAATATTTTTGCTTAGAAAATTTATCCAAAGACTGCATGTCACTCACCTTTTTGCTTAATAGTTTTATTATTCACTATTTAATTTTTTTTTAGGGTTTGAAGTTCTATCCATCTGATCAATGGATAGTCGCCAAAAAATCCAATGTTGCTGTTAAAACTTGATCTTGCTGCTCCAGGCGGGATATTTCAGGAGGATTATCACCCGACTGTTCGCCATACCAGCCAAACTGCGCATGATTTCCACCCGTGATCATAACCCAGGTAGTATCCGCCGGCAAACGCAATCGTGAATCCTCTATTTTTTCGGGTGTTGACAAGCCATCCAGAGTACCGGAAATAGATAATACTTTTATTCCTAAATCAGAAAGATCTTCATTGGAGGCAGAATAAGATGCCCACAAGATAAGCCCATCCGCCAAATCCGGATGTTCGATGATAAAATGTGCCGCCATTGCCCCACCCAGTGAATGCCCACCGATGGCCCAGTGCTTTATTTCTGGATAGGACGCAATAACCTTCAAAGCAGCATCTGAATTTAAGACTGCCAGGTTGAGTGGCATTTGGACGATAACCACCAGATTGCCCTTGGCTGCGATCTCTTTTGCAATGGGTGCATAAGCCCGGTAATCAACATGCCCACCAGGGTAAATAATGAAGCCCGTATCAACATTCCCTTCATTAGGTGTGAATACCAACCACTCCCTTGCCAGTATGGAAACCTTATCATCAGATCGTACTGCATTCTGTGCTTCAGTCATGGGCTTTGAAGGTGTTAATCCCCATACCGCAAAACCGATTCCTAATATGAAGATCAGACCAAATGCTCCCAGAATAATCTTGAAAGATCTACGCATTATTCACATCCTGCGAAATCTCCATAGCTGACGTATTCACCTTGATGATGCGCCGGTAAGCAAGCCATAGAGCATAGCTCATTATTATTGCGCTGAATATTCCCGGCGCCCAGGCGCCAAATTGCTGGAGTAAATAGCCTCCAATGGTAGGTGATATCACCCTTGTAACACTTTCCAGTGAAGCTGATATCCCCAGCATACCACCTATTTCATCCACAGCTACAGCCTTGCTGATGGAACTATTGATCACTGTATTGAGCACACCACCTGCCAGGGCCAGAGGCAACATCACGATCAACAATACACCCAGGTTCGGAGTAAATGCCCAACCCACCAAACCCATCGTCATCAACCATAAACTGGTAATGATCAACTGGTTTTCTGTAAATTTTTTGGTCAGAATACCTATGCCAACTCCTTGTACGAGAACAGATAGGACACCCACATAAGCCAGGATATACCCGACAGTCTGGGGAGTCAGATTCAGCTTGTATTGAGCATACAAGGCAAAAATGGTCTGAAATGTAGCAAAGGCCATCCCAAAGAAAAATCTGACTATGAGCAAAGGACCAACAATAGGTCGTTTAAGTGCCATGAACAAGGCATCCAGCGTAAAACCAGGCTGTTTTGAATCTTTGGCGACATCCTGACGAGTTTTTGTCAATGACTCGGGCAACCAGAAATAGATGGAAATTAAATTCAAGAAGGCCAAACCTGCAGCAACAAAAGCAGGGATACTATAACCCCAGGTACTTAAAAAGCCTCCCACAGCCGGGCCGATGATAAACCCAAGCCCAAAAGCAGCTCCGATCAAACCTAATCCTTTGGCACGGTTTTTTGCATCGGTCACATCGCTGATATAGGCCTGGGCAACCGAGATATTACCTCCGGTCAACCCATCCAGGATACGACTTAAGAACAAAACAGCCAGGATGGCAATATTTGCTGAAGGCAGAGAAAACCAGGTTGCGATCCCACTGCCAATGGGACCTGCGAATCCCAGCAATAAAAAGCCCAACATTGTCCCGATCACACTGATAAGGAGAATTGGGCGGCGGCCGAATTTGTCGGATAAACGTCCCAACAACGGGGCGCCAAAAAGGGATGCGGCTGCATAGGATGCAACCAGGAAACCCACAAGTGTAGCAGATGCACCATAGGTCTCAGCATAATATGGCAACAATGGCAGGATCAGGCTAAAGCCCAGCAGGTCTACAAAGACGACAATAAAAATTGGTACCAAGCGTTTATTTTCCATAATATTTTTTCCGTAATGTCCTTATTCCAAAGGCTCAAAGGCTGATGGAATCGTTCTCATTTTCAATTCAATGGGTTCCCTGGAACGAGTTAAAAATTTCTTTACAAGACCAAGTAACATACCCAAGCGGGAGATGTTTCGAACATACAAGCCAGTTTTCCCATCTGTCGCATTGGATGCCAACCAGAGAGCTTTTTGTGCTGCCCGGGTCGGTGGTGACGCAAAAGTTTTTATCAAGAAAGGCATTACCTTTAATTGGTCCTGCAATCCTTCAAATGTTTCAACTATGCGCAAAAAATCTGTGTCCATTAAACCGGGGTTGTATGCGAACACACCTACTCCCAAATCCTTATATTCTTTTGCCAGGGCAAGCGTGAAACTTTTGATCCAGATTTTAGTAGAAGCGTACGCATTCTGCATCGCTACTGGGCCATCATCACCCCGCCCAAGAATATTGATGAGCTTCCCACGATGATTTGGCACGAAATGGCGTAAAGCNGTATGCGACCCGTTATACACACCTACGACATTNGTTTGNAGAACTGCCATAAATTTATCAACTGACAAATCTAAGGGAACGTCCATAGGGGCCGGAGATCCCGGCGTTATTCACCCAGATATCAATNTTCCCATAACTCTGAATAGAGTAACGGGCTAATGCTTCCACCTGCTCGAGATCCTGAACATCACAACCAATACCTGAAGCTGAAAATCCTGCAGTTGTTAATTCTTCTGCAATTTTTTTAACCGCAGACAAATTTCTGGCAGCAAGGATCACAGTCGCCCCCTCTGATGCATACAACCTCGCCAGGCTTTCTCCTAATCCCTGGCTGGCACCAGTGATGACCGCCACTTTACCTGTCAGCATATTTTCTTTTTTCTCCATCCATTCCTCCATCCTACCCTTTTATATATCAACAAATTTCAAAGATCAGAACATATCTTCAGTTTAATTTTCATTCACATTCTCAGGCAGGAGAGTGTTTTTTTTGGTACGATTCACCACCCATAGACCCACCGATATCAATCCAGCCATAATGAAAACCGCCAGATATTCNATTAGAGGAATTCGGATAATCTCATTGGTCTGAATCCATCCACGACTGGAATATACAAACAAGACTGCGGCTATATAGANGCTAACAATTATTCCTCTTAACCATTTGGACCAACCCAATCCATGCATCTGGGTGATGATGAAAATTCCAGCAAACCCAAATGCAAACATCGGCCACAAACCCGCCCCTTGAAAAATTGCAACCAATGTGCCGTGTACACCTACGCTGACTTCCTGGGTAAGTTTCCACCATTTATTCAGATGGATCCTTGTAAAAAACATGCTTCCTTGGAGCAGGAGCAGGAACATGTATAAAAACCCTGCCAGGTGACCGAAGGTATTTTCCATGGGATGATACCAAAAGGTGTAAACTGTTGCCCAGGCAAATAGATAACCGTGGTATTTTCGGGCAAATGCTGTAATGCGCTTATTAAAAGGTATTTTCTTTTCAAAGAATAGACCGCGCGTCTTGTTTTCCATCAATAAGACCGCCACCAGCAATAAGACAACGGATGCCTGCGAACTCCAGATGGAAACATCCTGGGCAATGCCATCATACCAGAGCTGTGTCTGAACAAAATGCAGCAAGATAAAAAATGCATTCATCCCCAAAGCCATCAAGTTGATCGGATGAATACCACTGGTGTATTTCTTTACACGGGTCTGTGCGATGTAGATCAATGTCCAAAAAGAAACCTGATGCAGGGCGTAAAAGCCCCATGAAGTTAAACGCGTCCAAATGGTGGCTTCTGGCAATTTCCAGTAATACCACGAAGCACCTGTATCTGGTAGATGCGGTACATTCGCGAGGAATCTCCCACCCCACCAGATCAAAACGGTAAATACGATGCTAAAAGCAATACCACCCCATAAAGCAAACCGGGCAGTTTTGGGGGATTCCAGCATATTGTTTCTTCCATCATTATTCATTCATAGACTCCTAAATATACTAATATTTATCCATATTATACAAATATCTGTATATATGTCAAGGTATTGTATATATTATATTGACAAATATTATCAAATTAGGTAATATATACAAGAATAATAAAATAATGTTTCAAAGGACGGGTGCAATATTAAAGTACGAGAATCCCGCTTTTATATACAACCACAATATTTATTTTGAAGAGTGTCAGAATTAGGAAATAAAAAATGGACAATTCTAACTGGTCAGGATCGGATGAACCAATTTTTAATATCGGCGCAGTGACGCGCACCACAGGAATACCAGTTGCCACATTGCATGCCTGGGAACGAAGATATGGCTTTCCGATTTCAATGCGTACTCCAGGTGGGCATCGCCTTTATTCACAAGCGGTCATCCAGCAGTTACTGCAAGTAAAAAGCCGGATCGATCAGGGTATGCAAACCCGCCATGCCATAAAACTGGTCCAGAACAATTTCTCTAAAGTAGCTGCTCAAAGCAACCTCCAACTAGATGAATTCGGCAAACAGAGTCAGCCATCCATCCAGGTTGATCCTACAAATTTCGTGAATGCACTTCTGGAGCAGAATATCCAGAGAGCCGACCAAATACTGGGAGACCTTTTGGCAGTTTGTTCACCTGAAGAGCTCACCTTGCAAGTGATCGGACCGGCGTTACATGAAATTGGTGAAAACTGGGCGGTTGATAAAATTAGTATAACAGAGGAACACCTCATCACCAATTACCTGCGCCATCGCTTATTAATGTGGATGAACACTGGTCCCCGACCAAAATCCAATGCACCTATCATGCTGGCTTGTGCACCAGGCGAATGGCATGAAGGCAGTCTACTGATGCTGGGTGTATTGCTGAGCCGCCAGGGGTGGCCATTGATCTACCTGGGTCAAAATATTAATTTGAAAGATATGGCTACCTATATACAAAAAAAAGATCCACTGGCTGTCGTGCTAATAGCCATGCGCTCAGAAACTGCAATAGAATTATTGGATTGGCCGAAATGGGTCCATCAGGATTCCGGCAGGCCGATAATGGCTTATGGGGGCAAAGCCTTTAATGATGATCCTTCTTTATTAAAAAAAGTCCCCGGGATATATTTGGGATCCAGCATTCAGGCAGGAGTGGACAGACTCAATTCACTACTATCAGATTATTTGTCCAAGTCTCCCGGGATATAAAAATTACCAATTCACGGTCAAGATTATGTTTGTATTTAATTTATCCCACCACTGATAACCTTCCCT
>BS_KBA_SWE02_21mDRAFT_10001082_pt1 | contig 10365 bp, 12 predicted proteins | sample BalSeasSWE02_21m_FD_9196 | JGI IMG/M metagenome (IMG submission 9196)
CGTTGATATCCTTCTGGTCGCTGGTTGTGTGGCCACAGGTCCGGGCAGCATCACCCATCGATGTGACAGGAAACCGTTTTACTGCTGGATTCCGACGCCTGCACCATCATAATTTCGTCGTGTTACGGGTGAGAATTGCGTCGTGTCGGGCCTCGAGCCGAGGGGGCGTCGCTTCCACCCGGATCCCCGTTTCCGGTAAATCCCAGCGTGTGTCAAAAACCGCGTGGCGAGCATACACCAGGGCGCCCCGACCTTCTATCTTGCAGGGAGCCTAGTGACTGTTTTGGCCAGCATCCCGATCAAGCAGCCCATAGATGAGTCTATGGGGAATTGGGAATGGTTCTCGAGCAGATGACCTTGGCAGTCTCGCGGCACAAGGACACGCCGCTTGAAGTAGCCCCTGACATACCCAGTTTTTTAGGGGCCGTGGGCGCCGTTTTCATGCTGCCTTAGGGAAGAAATGGCAGCCAAAGCAATGAAGCCGAAAGCCACAGATACTGTGCAGCTTTCGGCTTCATTTATGAACACTATCGCCGGCCCGACGCAATTTCTGTTGTCTGCGGCTAGAGAGGGGCCCGGATACGTCAATTTATCAACTTAGTCGGCATACCCCTTCGGACCCGCCGAAGCGCGCATTGCCTTGAGCGCAGCAGCAGCTCTTTCCTTGGCTTCCAGCTTCCTGGCCTCCTCCTCTTTGGCGGCTGCTTGCTGCTTGCTTGCTTGATTCAGCGCCACCTGCTGCTTCTCTGCCGGTGAGGCTTCAGCGAACGTCCCGCTTGGCCCCGCCGAGGCCCGCATTGCCTTGAGCGCCTCAGCCGCCCTCTGCTTAGCCGCCAGTTTTTCGGCAGCTGCCGCCTCTTTTTCACGCTGCGCATTTAAGATGCGCTGCTTTTCGCGTTCAGCCTTCTCGATCTTGGCCAGTTCTTCCTGACGTGCTCGCGCCTGGGCAGCTTCCTGGGCCTGTCGCTGTTTTTCATCCCTGAGTGCCAGTTGGCGGGCCTCATCAGCCGCACGCCTGCGTTCCGCTTCCTCTTTCGCCTGCTGGGCTTCAAGACGGGCACGCGCCTTCTTGATGTCCTCCTGCAGTTTGGCTCCGGTTTCGCGAATCCGGTCGCTTGCCGAACTCAAGTCTTCTTCAGAAATGGAGGCGCTACTGGCATTGCTGGCCTTTGTATTGGCAGCGTGTGCGCAGAACGGCATAAATGCCATCAACGTAACGGCAACGAGACGCGTTGCAGGTTGGGTCTTCATGTATGTTCCTTTCGTTGGTCGAATTTGCCACGGGCGGGCTATTCCAGCGGTGTTCGCGGCCATTCATGAGGAATGGCGCAGAAAACACGATCAGGAAATCGCTCGTATCCGTTACTGTCTCGACTAACGGCCGAACATGCATGAATCTTTATGGCTATTTATGCCGGCACTGCCTCTTCGAACTCCAGGCAGACCTTGTCGCCGGCATCGATATCGATCGTCACCCTTCCCCCCTGCGCCAGCTTGCCGAACAGCAACTCGTCGGCCAGTGCCTTGCGGATGGTGTCCTGGATCAGACGCGCCATCGGGCGGGCGCCCATCAGTGGATCGAAGCCATGCTTCGCCAGATAGGCCTTGAGCGCGTCGGTAAACACCGCCTCGACCTTCTTCTCGTGAAGCTGTTCCTCCAACTGCATCAGGAACTTGTCCACGACCTGCAGGACGACGGGCTCTGTCAGTTGGGCAAACGGGATGATCGCATCCAGCCGGTTGCGGAATTCCGGGGTGAACATGCGCTTGATCTCCCCCATTTCGTCGCCGATCTCGCGTGAATTGGAGAATCCGATGCTCGACTTGTTGAGCATTTCAGCACCCGCATTGGTGGTCATGATCAGCACCACATTGCGGAAATCGGCCTTGCGTCCGTTGGTATCGGTCAGCGTGCCATGGTCCATCACCTGCAACAGGACATTGAAGATGTCCGGATGGGCTTTTTCCACCTCGTCCAGCAGAACAACCGCGTAGGGGTGCTTGCTCACGGCTTCGGTCAACAGGCCACCCTGGTCGAATCCGACATAGCCGGGCGGCGCGCCGATCAGACGCGACACTGCGTGGCGCTCCATGTACTCCGACATGTCGAAGCGCAGCAATTCGACGCCCAGCACATAGGCCAGTTGACGCGCGACTTCGGTCTTGCCCACCCCGGTGGGGCCGGAAAACAGGAAGTTTCCGATCGGTTTCTGCGGGTTGCCGAGGCCGCTGCGCGACATCTTGATCGCATTGGCCAGGGCATCGATGGCCGCATCCTGGCCAAACACCACGGCCTTCAGATCACGGTCCAGGGTTTTCAGGGAACTCCTGTCGTCCGACGACACGGATTTGGGCGGGATGCGGGCAATCTTGGCGATGATGTCCTCGATCTCGCGCGGGGTGATCAGGCGCTTCTGCTTCGATTTCGGCAATATGCGCTGCGCAGCGCCCGCCTCGTCGATCACGTCGATCGCCTTGTCGGGCAGGTGGCGGTCGTTGATATAGCGCGCCGACAGCTGCGCCGCCGTGGTCAGCGCGGCCGACGTGTATTTGACCCCGTGGTGGTCCTCGAAACGCGATTTCAGGCCGCGCAGGATGGCGACCGTCTCGGTGACAGAGGGCTCCGGCACATCNACCTTCTGGAAGCGCCGCGACAGGGCATGATCTTTCTCGAAAATGCCACGGTATTCCGTGTAGGTGGTTGCGCCGATGCAGCGCAGATTCCCTGACGAAAGTGCCGGCTTCAACAGGTTCGATGCATCGAGCGTGCCGCCCGACGCTGCGCCGGCGCCGATCAGGGTATGAATCTCGTCGATGAACAGGATGGCCCTGGAATTGTCGGACAACTGCTTCAGCACGCCTTTCAGACGCTGCTCGAAGTCGCCGCGGTACTTGGTGCCGGCCAGCAAGGCACCCATGTCCAGCGCGTAAACCGTGCTCTCCGCCAGGATCTCGGGNACCGTGCCTTCGATGATGCGGCGCGCAAGCCCTTCGGCAATGGCGGTCTTTCCCNCCCCGGCCTCCCCCACCAGCAGGGGGTTGTTCTTGCGCCGCCGACACAGTGTCTGGATCACTCGGGTCAGTTCGTTGTCACGCCCGATCAGCGGATCGATCTTGCCCGCCAAGGCCTGGGCATTCAGATTCTGCGCGAAGCTGTCGAGAGGCGAGGCGGCAGGTGCCTCGGAACTGGTCTCGGCAGGCTCATCGGAGCGTGGCGCCGGCTCACTTTGCGGGGTTTTGGTGATGCCGTGAGAAATGAAATTGACGATGTCGAGCCGCGTAACCCCTTGCTGGCTCAGGAAATACACCGCATGGGAATCCTTCTCGCCAAACACGGCCACCAGTACATTGGCGCCTGTCACTTCCTTCTTGCCAGACGACTGCACATGCAGGATGGCACGCTGGATCACGCGCTGGAAACCGAGCGTCGGCTGGGTGTCAACCTCCTCTTCGCCTTCGACCTTGGGCGTGTGCTCCTCGATGAAGTTGCCCAGTTGATCCCGCATGGCTTCGATGTTGGCGCCGCAGGCACGCAGCACTTCCACTGCTGAAGGGTTGTCCAGCATCGCCAGCAGCAGATGCTCCACCGATATGAATTCGTGGCGCTTCTGCCGCGCATCCATGAAGGCCATGTGCAGCGTGACTTCGAGTTCCTGGGCAATCATCTAACTTTCCTCCATCGTACATTGCAGCGGATGCTGATGCTGCCTCGCGAAATCGATAACCTGCTCGACCTTGGTGTGCGCGATGTCCCTTGGGTACACCCCACACACGCCGACACCCTCAGTATGCACTTTGAGCATGATTTGTGTAGCCCGTTCTTGGTCGATGCCAAAAAACTTCTTCAAAACATGCACCACGAATTCCATCGGGGTGTAGTCGTCATTCAGCAGCAACACCTTGTACAAGGGCGGCGGCTTCACTCTGACCGAAGTCGGTTCCAGTAGGGTACTGCCTTCTCGCTTGGTTGCCATAGCCTCTATCAGCCTGAGTGACTGGCTTTAATTTTGATGTGATATGAAGAATTTTCAAGCCCACCGGAAGCAGGGCCTATGCAGGACGGAGCACCCTGTGCAAGCAAAGCGCTGGAGACCTGGCGCAGTATCGGGGGTCGACTCCGTTTTCCGCACTCATCCCAGGCATTCCTGATATGCCCCGAGCCCGCTGTCGCAACGGATCTTCGGCCTGCCGTGCCACTCGATGATCGGCTCAAAAGATCGGATCAACCGCACGGCTGGCGGCAACAGCCCTCTTCAATCCCTGGTCCCTTCAATTGAAGGCATCCAGCACGTTGAACAGGCGGAAGTTCCAACCATCGTTTGATTTAACTGACTTCGTCTATCCACGCCATCTGGATGGCTTCGAGGATTTTTTCGCCGGAATGCTCGGGGTTGTCTTCAAAGTCCGGCAGTTCCATCACCCAGGCGTGCAGGTCGGTGAAGCGGATGGTGCGCGGGTCGATCTCGGGGTGTGCTTCGGCGAGTTCGATGGCGATGTCTAGGGAATCCGTCCACTTCATTTCAATGCCCTTCCTTGACCATGTTGATGGTGTATTTGGGAATCTCGATCACCAGGTCGCTGTTGTTCACGCGTGCCTGGCACGACAGCCGCGATTGCGGTTCCAGGCCCCAGGCCTTGTCGAGCAGATCATCCTCTTCTTCGCCGGAAGCTTCCAGCGAATTGAAGCCTTCGCGCACGATGACGTGGCAGGTGGTGCAGGCGCAGGATTTTTCGCAGGCGTGTTCGATTTCGACGCCGTTGGCGAGCAGGGTATCGCAAATGGTGTCGCCGGGTTTGGCTTCGATCACGGTGCCTTCGGGGCAGAGTTCGATGTGGGGCAATATGATGAGTTGGGGCATGGTTTGAACTAGAGGCAGTCAGGCTGCCTGGGCATGTTGGCTGGGCAGTGCTTTCAATACACCATCCCAGAAAGAAATACGGGCATTGACAGCGGCTTCCGCCGCCGCCTCGGCCTCGCGCCATTTTTCGGCGTCGTCGCCGCACAGTGCGGCAAGCAGTCGCAGGGACAGCGGTGCGTGGAAGTCCTCGTCCAGGTGAATGTGGCGGTTGAGGTAGTAGTGGAAGCTCGGCGCCTGCGCTTCGGTCACTGCCATGCGTGACAGGAAGGCACGGAACATCGACGGGATAACATGCTCACGGCCGAGAGCGAGCGCGGCGGCGACAGCATGAGGCTTGCCGCTGGCGATGAAATCGAAGGTACTGCGGGCAAAGGTGGCGGACGGCGCAGGCGCCAGACCGGAACCGAGGGCGGCATCGATTCCCTGCTCTCCCGCTATCAGCACGACGCGTGCCGGCGTATCGGCGTCGGCGCCAATTTCGCGCATGGCGGCAAGATACAGCATGAAGTGGCTGGTGTGCCCCTCGTGGCCCGGTAGCGCACTGTCGGTCTCTTCTTCCAGCACCAGTTCGTTGATGAAGCGCTGCACCGAGGCATCGCCGCTCGGCACCCACGGCCAGCGCGCGGGCGCGACTTCGTTCTGCAGGTATTTGATCAGCGACATGAAATCCCACACCGAATAGACGTGGTGCTGCATGAACACGCGCAGGTCGTCCAGCGTGGTCACCGCCGCGTAGATCGGGTGGGCTTCGAGCCGTACCCGCAGGGATTCGATGTATGCGTCGTTCAGCATGAGTTCTTCCGCACGTTCAACCAAAGGTTTCCAGCTTTTGCCCGGCCATCGCCCGGCGCACGTTCTGATCCATGCGGCGCTGGGCGAATTCGGTGGTGGCTGCGTTCAGCGCCTCGATGCCGCGCTTGATGGCTTGATGATCGGTGCCAATCAGCAGACTTTCAAGGGTGCCGATACTCGTTTCGATCGCAGCAGTTTCTGCGGCATCGAGCAACGCACTGTCCTCCGCCAGGGCTGCACGGGTAGCTGCGATCAGGCCCTGGGCATCGACGATCTGCTCGTTCAGCGCACGCGCGAACATGTCGTCCCGAGCATGGGTGAAGGCATCCTTCAGCATGCGCGTGATGTCTTCGTCCCCCAGCCCATAAGAGGGTTTGACCTGGACGCTGGCCTCGATGCCGGTGCTCTGCTCGCGTGCGGCCACCGACAGCAGNCCGTCGGCATCGACCTGGAAGGTGACACGGATGCGCGCGGCGCCTGCGACCATCGGCGGAATGCCGCGCAACTCGAAGCGTGCCAGCGAGCGGCAATCGGACGCCAGTTCGCGCTCGCCCTGCAGCACATGCACGCTCATCGCGGTCTGGCCATCCTTGAAGGTGGTGAATTCCTGCGCGCGCGCGGTGGGAATGGTGGAGTTGCGCGGGATGACTTTCTCGGTCAGCCCGCCCATGGTTTCCAGCCCAAGCGACAGCGGAATCACGTCGAGCAGCAGCCAGTCTTCTCCTGCGCGGTTGCCCGCCAGTACATCGGCCTGCATGGCAGCGCCCAGCGCGACCACCTTGTCCGGGTTGAGATTGGTCAGCGGCGTCTGTCTGAAGAAACCGGCGACGGCATGACGCACGCACGGCATCCGGGTNGAGCCGCCGACCATCACCACCCCCTTGATCTCGTCCACGCTCAAATCCGCATCGCGCAGCGCCTTGCGGGTGGGGGCCAGCGTCTTGTTGACCAGGCCGGCGGTCATCGCGTTGAACTCGGCCTGGGTCAGCGTCGCGTCCATCATTTCGCCGGTCGACAGCACGGCGGTGATGCGCACCTCGGTATGTTCCGTAAGCGCTTCCTTGGCGTCGCGCGCCTTGGTCAGCAGCAGCCGCATGTCGCCTGCCGACAGCGGCTGGAAACGACCCTGTTCGACCATCCAGCAGAACACGCGCTGGTCGAAATCGTCGCCGCCCAATGCCGAATCACCGTTGGTTGCCAGCACCTCGAACACGCCCTTGGAGAGCTTGAGAATGGATATGTCAAAGGTTCCGCCACCGAGGTCGTAGACCGCGTAGACCCCCTCGGAAGCGTTGTCGAGGCCGTAGGCGATCGCAGCCGCAGTCGGCTCGTTCAGCAGGCGCAGCACATTCAGGCCAGCCAGTTGCGCTGCATCCTTGGTGGCCTGGCGCTGGGCATCGTCAAAATAGGCGGGCACGGTGATCACCGCGCCGACGAGTTCGCCACCGAGCGCGGCTTCAGCTCGCTGGCGCAGCACTTTCAGGATCTCGGCCGACACCTCGACCGGGCTTTTTACACCGGCGACCGTTTTCAGCTGCACCATGCCGGGCGCATCGACGAAGTGGTACGGCAGACTGGCGATGTCGTCGATATCGGCGATCCCCCGCCCCATGAAGCGCTTAACCGACGCAATGGTATTGTGGGGGTCGAGATTCTGCGCAGATTGCGCAGCGTAGCCCACATCGACCGCGCCGTTCGGGTGATAGCGCACCACCGAAGGCAGCAGCGAATGGCCCACTTCGTCATCCAGCACGACCGCAAGACCCGAGCGCACGGTGGCCACCAGGGAATTGGTCGTACCCAGATCGATGCCAACCGCCAGCCGGTGCTGGTGCGGGGCCGTTGACATGCCGGGTTCGGAAATTTGCAATAGGGCCATACGGGTCAGCCTTCGAGTTCTTCGTACACATCGCCGACTTCGGCGATGAGCTTGTCCATGAATCGCAACTGGCGCACTGCTTCGCGCGCGCCCTCGTAATCCTTTGCCGTATCGATCAATTCGCCAAGCTGCGTCTCGATGCGACGGTGCGTCGCACGCAAATCGTCGGTCAGGGCGTCAAGCGCATCCGCTTTTTTGCCGGCACGCGCCTCCTCGATCGCCTCGCGCCATTCCATCTGCTGCATCAGGAAGTCCGGCGCCATTCTGGTATTGCTGGCGTCAAGCGCTTCGATGCCCTGCAGTCGCAACAGGTATACGCCGCGACTTACCGGGTGCTTGAGTGTCTGATACGCCTCGTTCACCTGCGTCGCCCATTGCATGGCCACCCGCTGCTCGGCTTCGGGCTGCGCGGCGAACCGGTCCGGATGCACCGTGTTCTGCAGCTCGCGATAGGCCGCATCGAGCTGATCGCGATTAAGCGCATACGTTTGCGGCAGATTGAACAGCGCGAAGTGGGTTTGGGAGAAGTCCATGGTCAGGGCCAAGGAGTCAGGAGCCGGGATTCAGAAAATGGGCTTTGCGTCTTAATAAAACAGCGCCGCCAAAGACCATCCTGGCCCCGGCTTCCGGTTCCTGGCCCCTAAACAATCAAACGTTAAACGACTCGCCGCAACCGCACTCGTTCTTCACGTTCGGGTTGTTGAACTTGAAGCCCTCGTTCAGGCCTTCTCGGGCATAGTCGAGCTCGGTGCCATCGATATAGCTCAAGCTTTTCGGATCGACGAAAACGGTCACGCCATGGCTGGAAAAGACCTCGTCGCCTTCTGGAACTTCATCGGCAAACTCCAGCTTGTAGGCCATGCCGGAGCAACCGGTGGTGCGCACGCCGAGACGGATGCCGACACCCTTGCCGCGCTTGGCCAGGTAGCTGGTGACGTGTTGCGCTGCGCGCTCGGACAGGGTCACCGCCATGGCTTACTCCAGACCTTTTTTCTGCTTGTAATCGCTGACCGCGGCCTTGATGGCGTCTTCGGCCAGGATCGAGCAGTGAATCTTCACCGGCGGCAGCGCGAGTTCCTCGGCGATCGCGGTGTTCTTGATTTCCATGGCCTGATCGAGCGTCTTGCCCTTGACCCATTCGGTCACCAGCGAGGACGATGCGATCGCAGAGCCGCAGCCGTAGGTCTTGAACTTGGCATCCTCGATGCGGCCATCGGCACCCACCTTGATCTGCAGCTTCATGACATCGCCGCAGGCAGGCGCGCCTACCATGCCGGTGCCAACGCCTTCGTCGTCCTTGGTGAAGGAGCCGACGTTGCGGGGATTCTCATAGTGGTCGAGTACTTTATCGCTGTAGGACATTTGGGTTCTCCTTCACTTCAAATCAATGTGCAGCCCACTGCACCGAATTCAGGTCGATGCCTTCCTTGAACATTTCCCACAGCGGGGAAAGCTCGCGCAGCTTGCCGATCTTTTCGTGCAGCAATTTAATTGCGTAGTCGACCTCTTCCTCGGTGGTGAAACGGCCGATCGAAAAACGGATCGAGCTGTGCGCCAATTCATCGCTGCGGCCCAAGGCACGCAGTACGTAGGAAGGCTCCAGGCTGGCCGAGGTGCAGGCCGAACCCGACGACACTGCCAGGTCCTTGATCGCCATGATCAGCGACTCACCTTCGACGAAGTTGAAGCTGACGTTGAGGTTGTGCGGTACACGCTGCTCCAGGTCGCCATTCAGATGCAATTCCTCGATGTCCTTGAGACCTTCGTAGAGACGGTCGCGCAGCATGCGGATGCGCTCGTTCTCGGTCGCCATTTCTTCTCTGGCGATACGGAAAGCCTCGCCCATGCCAACGATCTGGTGGGTCGCCAGGGTGCCTGAACGCATGCCGCGCTCATGGCCGCCCCCGTGCATCTGCGCTTCCAGGCGAATACGCGGCTTGCGGCGAACGTACAACGCACCGATGCCCTTGGGGCCGTAGGTCTTGTGCGCCGAGAACGACATCAGATCCACGGGCAGGGTCTTCAGGTCGATCGGCATCTTGCCGGTCGCCTGTGCCGCGTCTACGTGGAAAATCACGCCTTTTTCGCGGCAGATCCTGCCGATGGCCTCGATGTCCTGAATCACGCCGATTTCGTTGTTGACCGCCATCACCGAGACCAGCACGGTATCCGGACGAATCGCAGCGCGGAGCACGTCAAGATCGAGCAGGCCATTTTCCTTCACGCCCAGATAGGTCGCCTCGAAGCCCTGGCGCTCCATCTCGCGAACGGTGTCGAGCACGGCCTTGTGCTCGGTGCGCACGGTGATGATGTGCTTGCCCTTGGTGCCGGCGTAGAAGTGCCCTGCTCCCTTGATCGCGAGGTTGTTCGATTCAGTGGCGCCGGAGGTGAACACGATCTCCTTGGGGTCGGCACCGACCAGGGCAGCCACCTGGGCGCGTGCTTCTTCAACCGCCTTGTCGGCGGTCCAGCCATAGGGGTGCGAGCGCGATGCCGGGTTGCCGAATTCCTCGGTCAGAAAGGGAATCATTTTTGCGGCAACACGCGGATCGACCGGCGTGGTGGCGGAATAATCGAAATACAGTGGTTTCATGGTTTTGCCCTAAATCAAAATCTTTCAAGCAGCCAGCGTCATTTTCGATGCGCGGCGGTCCTGAATCACCTTTTCCTTGCACTCGTGCTGCTTGGCGACCAGCGAGGCCAGCGTCACGTTGTCCAGATAATCGTAAATATGGGCATTCAGGCCCATCCACAAGTCGTGGGTCAGACAGCGGTGCTCATCGTGACAATTTTCCTTGCCGCCGCACTGGGTGGCATCGATCGGCTCGTCCACCG
>BS_KBA_SWE02_21mDRAFT_10001083_pt1 | contig 10361 bp, 9 predicted proteins | sample BalSeasSWE02_21m_FD_9196 | JGI IMG/M metagenome (IMG submission 9196)
TATTTGACCCTATCCGGAATGGAGGATGGTGCTGTGAAAATTATCATTCTGGGCGCTGGAGAAGTTGGCTTTCATACGGCGCAGAAACTGTCTCAGGAGGGACAGGACGTGGTCCTTGTTGATCATGATCCCGAGCAGATCAAACGCGTGGCCGATAATCTGGATGTTCAGGTTTTCTTAGGTTCCGGCACCAGTCCCAGGATATTGAGAGATGCCGGAATCGAGAATGCCGACCTGCTTGTTGCGGCCACCAACAGCGATGAGGTGAATATTATCGCATGCCTTCTTGCCAAGAATCTGAACCGACTTCTTTTCAGGGTGGCCAGGGTGAGAAATGAGGAATACCTGCTCGATAAAAATCTTCTGGGAGATGATTTTATCGATATCGATCACATGATCAATCCCCAGTCGGAGATGGTCAGGAATATTCAGAGCCTGATGGAGATTCCGGGGGCGTCTGAAGTGATCGATTTCGCCGAAGGGAGGGTGAAACTGATCGGCTTTACGGTCGTGGAGAACTCTCCCCTTGCCGGCATGCCAATGATTTCTGTCGGTGAACTTTCCCAGAAGATGCTCATCGGGGCCATTGTCAGGCAGAACCAGGTAATCATTCCCGGCGGAAAAGATACTGTTTTCGCAGGGGATATGGTATATGTGGTGATCCGCAGGGAAGATCTGGGCGAGATCCCCAGGTTGCTGCATCTGGATGCGGGAGTCCTTCGGAGAGTCATTATCATCGGGGCGGGACAGACGGGGATCTCCCTGGCCAGATTGCTGGATCATTCAGGAATTACGGCAAGAATCATCGAAAAGGATACTCAGAAATGCATCCAACTTTCAGAGGAACTGAACCATGTGATTGTCATTAACGGAGACGGGGCGGACCGGGATTTGCTTCAGGAAGAGAATGTGAAAGATGTGGATTTTTTAGTGGCCCTTACCGGCGATGAAGAAAGCAATATCCTGATTTCGCTCCTTGCAAAAGGATTGGGAGCAAAAAAGACCATCACCAGGGTCAGCAAAATGAGCTACATTCCCTTGATGTCCGCCATCGGGATCGATACGGTGGTGAGCCCCAGGCTATCTGCCGTGAGGGCCATCCTGCAGCACATAAGGCCGGGGAAAATCATATCTGTGGTCCCGTTGAAAGGGGAGCGTGCTGAGGCGATTGAGGCAGAGGCGCTGGAAACTTCCGAAATCGTAAACACCCCGCTTTCCAAGGTGAAAATCCCAAAAGGAGCGTTGGTGGGGGCCATCCTCCGCGGTGAAGAAGTGATCATCCCCCGCGGGGACAGCGTTATCAAACCCAAGGATCGCCTCGTGCTCTTTGCCCTTCAGAAAGTGGTTCCCAAACTGGAAAAACTGCTTACCGTCAAGCTGGAATATTTTTAATGCATCTTCGAATTGTCTTGCGCTTTACATCGATTCTGATCTTTTTTTTAGGCCTCTTCATGGCGGTTCCCCTGGTTGTTTCCCTCGGGTACAGGGATGGCAGCTCTGAGGCATTTGCCCTTTCCATGGCTACTTCGTTTCTCGTAGGCCTGGTCCTGTTTCTTTTCACGAGAAGCCGTCAAGAAGTCGTTCTGAATCACAGGGACGGGGTCGCGATTGTTACTCTTGGATGGATCATGGCAGGCCTTTTCGGAATGTTGCCTTATATCGCTTCAGGGAGTATCCCCGATTTCACCAATGCCTATTTTGAATCTCTATCCGGTTTCACGACTACCGGCGCCAGTATATTGACCGACATCGAATCCCTTCCGAAAGGGGTGCTTCTCTGGCGGAGCCTTACCCAGTGGATCGGGGGCATGGGGATCATCGTTCTTTCCATTGCCATCCTTCCGTTTCTGGGTGTAGGGGGCATGCAGCTTTACAGGGCGGAAACCCCCAGTCCCGTTGTGGATAAGCTGAAACCAAGAATATCAGACACCGCCAAGATTTTGTGGAAAGTATACGTTGCCATTACCATCGTCCAGGTCATTTTTCTTCTGGGAGGAGGGATGTCGGTTTTTGATGCATTCTGTCATGCCTTCTGCACCTTGCCGACCGGCGGATTTTCCACGAAAAATGCGAGCATTCTCGCCTATAACAGCGCCTACTTAGACACGGTTATCATCGTTTTTATGCTTCTTGCGGGGATAAATTTTTCTCTTCATTATAAAATGCTGAAAGGGGATAGGAAGATTTTTGGCAGGGATGAGGAATGCAGGGTTTTTCTGGTGGTTGTCGCCGTCTTTACGCTCCTGATAACTTTGGACACCTATGGGGGCGTTTATACTTCCTTTTTCCATGCATTCCGACAGGCGGCCTTTCAGGTCAGTTCCATTATTACCACTACCGGTTTTGTTTCTGCCGATTATGAGAAGTGGCCTGCTTTTTCCCAGATCATCCTTTTGATCTGCATGTTCTTTGGGGCGATGGCCGGGTCTACGGGTGGTGGAATGAAATTCATGCGGATTATCCTGCTCATAAAGCACGGCTATCAGCAGATCATCCGCATTATCCATCCCCACGCAGTCACCTCCGTGAAGCTTGGCGGAAGGGCGGTCCCTACGGAAGTTTTGAATGGCATCTGGGGCTTTTTCATCCTCTACCTGTGCCTCTTCCTCATCGCCACATTGGTCATGGCTGCATTGGGGCTGGATTTTGTTTCGTCCATCGGGGCCGTCGCATCGTCTCTGGGAAACGTAGGGCCTGGATTGGGTATGGTAGGGCCAGTGAGAAATTATCTGGAGGTCCCTCTGGCGGGCAAATGGGTGCTGGTGGCGTGCATGCTCATAGGACGTCTGGAGATCTACACTGTGATCGTTCTTCTGGCCCCGGAGTTCTGGAGAAAGTGAATGACCTCTTTCAGCTTGGGCCAAAGTAGTTTGCACTTTCTCCAATTCGTGAAATCAGGTGTCAGGTGTCAGTGTTCAGTTTTGCGTTTTCATTTGTGTGGCTTTTTGCCTGATAATGCGAGGTAACCAGCGGATAGTAAGATAGATATCGCAACATCCATTTTACTTCATTCCTGACACCTGACACCTGACACCTGAAACTTGGAAAGCAAACCAAGCCCTAATTCAAATCCGATATGCGGCAAAAGTGTAAACAGTGCATGAAGGATGCCTTCTTTTACATCCTTTCTCTCATCAGGCGGATCGTCTTTCCGTAATCTTCGCTATAGAAAATGGCGGAACCGGCAACAAAGACGTCCGCTCCGGCAGAAGAGGCTTCCTGGATGGTATCAGGACTGATGCCGCCGTCTACCTGAAGCTCTACCTTATACCGGTGCTGATCCAGGGTTTCTCTCAGTTTACGAATCTTGGGAACGACCGCTCTGATAAACTTCTGACGTTCAAAACCGGGATTGACCGTCATCAGCAGAACCATGTCCAGGTCCGGCAGGACGTATTCCAGGATATCCAATGGGGTGGCCGGATTCAGGGCGAGGCCCGCTCTTACTTTCTGTTCCTTGATATGTTCAATAGTCCTGTGCACATGGGGCAGGGTTTCCGCATGGACGGTGATGATGGAGGCCCCCGCCGCGGCAAAATCATCAATAAAAGAATCAGGGTCTGAAATCATCAGGTGAACATCCAAAGGGAGGTTCGTGATTTTCCGGGCTGCCTTTACAACCAGTGGCCCCATGGTAATATTGGGTACGAAATGGCCGTCCATCACATCGATATGGATGTAATCGGCGCCTGCGGCTTCTACTTTTCTGATCTCTTCCCCAAGGACGGAGAAATCTGCTGAGAGAATAGAGGGGGCAATTTTTTTCAAGGCCGGCTCCTGTTCCGTAAGGAAATCATTGTTCGTGAAATAGTTCGACCTGCGCGATTCGTCACCTGTTTTATTAACCGCACAGGTCGGATTGTATCCGCTTACTCTTCTATGGTGATAGCTTCAGCCGGGCATTCCTGTGCAGCCTGCCTGACAACATCTTCGAATTTTTCAGGAATCTCATCCACCAGAACCATGGACATGAGTTCGTCTTCATCATACTTGAATACTTCAGGACAGAGGATGTTGCAGTTTCTGTCGCCCATACAGGTCCCTTTTTCAACGCTTGCTTTCATAATTTTCTCCTTTCTGGTTGGTTAAAAGTTCGAGCTTTTATGGTGGATTATGCCGCTTCGATAAATATGCCGGGTCTGACGCCCCCTGTCTGTTATCTCTCCATTTTTTGGTAAATGTAACACCGGGCGACCTTCAAATCAACTCCAATCGAGAGTTTTGAGATTTTTCAATCCCCTCCACAAGATCTCTAAGGGGCGAAATCCTGGCATCCGTAATTTTGCCAGCCAGTTCACGCAGGCTTTTCACGGCGGAAGGGATGTAGGCTTCAAAATAGGTCTTTCCCATGACTTTGGAAAGGTGGGAAAAGGCGCCTAATATCTGCAGGTTCCTGAGGACGGCAAGGGGATGAAAATGTTCCATGAAGGAATGCGCCAGATCGGGTCTGCGTTCTTCGAGAAGGTGCAGGTATTCGCACCGTATCTGCTCCCGTCTATGACCGGAAAGGTTGGTGTAAGGATCAATGACGAGGGATGCAAGATCATAGCCCAGTGGACCGAACCGCCCGCCCTGCCAGTCAATGATGCCTGGCTCATCCTGTGAGAGCATGATATTTCTTGACTGAAAATCCCTGTGCATGAAAAAGGAGCTATCTGCCCTGGATGCGGTTTCCGCAAGATACTCAAAAGAACCGTCCAGTTCAGGCCACTCCTTTTTCAGCTGGAGATAGCCGTTTAAAAAGGCGGTGGTGAAGTAGTTCGCTTCATATTGCAGCATAACCCTGCGGTCATACCGCTCTGTCTGGCAGCACCAGTCTGAATGAAACCCTTCTGCCCCTTTGATCTGAAGAGAAATCAGTGTCCGCAAGACCTTTTTGTAGACGGGAATCGGATCATCCGATTTCAATACGTAATCCTGCAGGCTGATGTCCCCCAAGTCCTCCATCAGAAACCATCCTTTTTGAAGGTCGAAACGGTAGATTTCGGGGAGGGGTATTCCTTTGCGGCGAAGATGTTCTCCGATTCGCAGATAGGCTCGGTTTTCGGCGATGGATGGTGCGTCAATGGAGGGACTGGCCATGGCGATGAACGACTCTTCAGCGGAATCTGTGGAGACACGCCAGAAGGTCCTTTTTGATCCATCCCCCTGTAGCAGTGTGAAAAGAGGCTGTTGGGTCTGCATCCCCCTTTCACGCAGAAAATCCAGGACAAACGGTTCCAGGTCTGAACGTTCCTGCGTGTCGCTCTTACAGGATGCACGATTGGATATCATGGGATACTTCCTTTCCTGAAGTTACAATGCTGTCCATGATTCGTACGCCCTTCTTCACCCTCACATCATCCCAGAGGACGGATCCGGTAATTCCTGCGCCCTTTTCTATTACGGCGCCATTTCCGATAACCGCCCAGTCTTTGATTTCCACCCCCTGCGCAATATGGCACTCTCGACCGGTCAGCAGCGGCGGTGTTTTGAGGTTTTCCCTGTTGGCAAGGAGATAATTTTCCACGGTCCCCATGTCGCGCCAGTAATGTCCTTTGGTTACGTAACCCCGGATCCGCCTTCCATCACGCATGAGCTTCCTGTAAGAGTCCAGGATGCAGGAAAATCTACCGGGCGGGATATGGGACAGTACCTCATTTTCCATGATGTGAATTCCCGTGAAGGCAAACGCGCCCGGCAGGATGCGGGGGGAGATTTGCGTGATGTAGCCCCGGGCATCCATACAGACCTGGTTGAACGGCGGATGATCGTGAAGGACCATGGTTACGAGATTGCCTTCATTTTTGTGCGTCTCAATGGCTCTTGCAAGATCGATATCGGTCAGGATATCTCCGTTTATTACCAGAAAAGGGCTCTCGTCCAGAAAATCCTCATTGTTTTTGATGCCGCCGCCGGTTCCAAGGATGACGGGTTCTACCCGCACTTTAATTGTTAGATCAGAGTACCTTCCATTCCCAAGATAGGAGACGACCATTTCGTGGAGATGGTGTGCATTTACGATCACGTGGGTGACGCCAAAATGTTGCAGGTATTCCAGAGATCTGTCAATGACGGGCCTGTTTGCAACAGGCAGCAGTGGTTTTGGCATTTTCATTGTGAGCGGTTGCAGTCTCGTTCCCAGACCTGCCGCAAGGATCATTGCTTTCATATGGTTCCATTTTGTGTTAAAATTAAATGAGATTTACCGTTTCAGTGCGCAATCGTCAATCATAAAATTGACAACAGGCTGGTGAGAAAGGAGCGTTAAAGGATGTTATCGACTCTTGAATATTCCGCTACCGGCATGGAGACCGGCAGCGTTTTCATGTCCGGGATGCCCGGTCCCGATCTGGATCGTGGAACGGAAGCCTTGATTGCTGAAAACGGACTGGGGGGCATTATCCTTTTTGCAAGGAACATAGAAGATCCCGTCCAGCTTGCTACCCTTTGCAGGGATCTTCAGCAGACGGCGATGAAGCATCAGGGAATTCCTCTTTTTATTGCGGTGGACCAGGAGGGTGGACGTGTCGCCCGTCTCAGGGAACCGTTTACCGTTTTTCCGGGCAACACCGCCATGGGCGAGGATACTGATCCGTCGGCCAGGGCTCTCGAGTTTGGAAAAACCACGGCCATGGAGATGCGTCTAACTGGCCTGAATATGGATATGGCGCCTGTCCTGGATGTCCCCAGGGGCGAACCGGAACGGCATCTGACAGGTCGAACCTTTGGGAAAAATCCTGAAATGGTGTCCCGGATCGGCCGCATTGTGATCAAAGCCCTTCAGGATGGCGGCATTATTTCCGTGGCCAAACATTTCCCGGGGTTAGGTATGGCTGGCCTTGACCCCCACAAAGATCTTCTCAGCATCAACGCGGAAAGGACAGAGATAGAACAGATCGACCTTCTTCCGTTTCAAGGGGCTATCGAGGAAGGGGTGATGGGCATTATGACTTCCCATGCCGTGTATCCCTCCCTTGATTCCAGAAACCCGGGAACCCTGTCGGCGGAAATCCTGGGGGGCCTTCTGAGAAACCAACTGCATTTTAAAGGGATCATCATTACCGATGACCTGGAAATGGGTGCTATCCAAAAAGGACGAGGGGGAACAGAAGGCGTTCTTTCGGCCTTTGAGGCCGGCAATGATATTCTCCTTATCTGCGAAGATCAGGAGTTGGTCCTGGAGAGTATGAGCACCCTGAAGAGCAAACTGCAAACGGAAGAATGGATACGGAAGAGGTTGCGGGAATCGGCGGGACGTATCCTGAATTTGAAAACAAGATTTCTGTTGCCTTTTCAGGCGCTATCCCTTACTGCGGTGCACGAATATTTTAACAACAGCGATGAAAACGGAATTTTGTCTGGAGCTGAAGCATGATAGACTTGATCCTGATTGCAGCCTATTTCTTATTGATGCTTTTTCTTGGCTGGAAAAGCCGCCATCAAAGTGCTGACGCTTACTGGCTGGCGGAACGGAAATATGGCGCCGGGCGTATTACCCTGTCTCTTGTGGCTACGATCTTTGGGGCTTCGTCCACCATGGGGATCATCGGGTTGGGCTATGCCAGGGGGATGACCGGCGCATGGTGGTCTCTGATGGGAGGAATCGCTCTTATCCCCTTAGGTTTTTTCCTGGCTTCACGAATCCGTTCGTCGGGCGTCTACACCCTTCCCGATATCCTGAAAAAGTCTTATGGGGAAAGAGTGGCGGTGCCTGCGGGCCTGATGATCGCCATTGCGTGGTGCGGGGTGATTTCCGCCCAGCTCATCGCGGGCGCACGACTCGTTTCGGGCCTTTTCCCGGTGGATTTCGGCTGGTCTTTGCTGATCGTGGCCATCGTTTTTACGTTATACACTTTCTGGGGAGGTCAGCTTTCGGTGATCAGAACCGACAGGTGGCAGTTATTGCTCTTTGTGAGCGGTCTTCTTCTGGCCCTGTTTTTTCTGATGTTTTCCGATAACCTGTACGCGGTGTTCTGGAAACAGGTCCCTTCCGGATACTGGAATTTTCCAGTCTCCACGGCATTTGGCTGGTATGATCTGCTTGTCTTCTATCCGCTTATCGTGGGGCTTCCCTACCTTGTGGGGCCGGATATCTATTCCAGAATCCTGTGTGCCAAGGATCACCGAGCCGCTTCAATATCGACCCTGGGCGCTGCCGCCATCGTTATTCCTCTTTCCCTGCTGCTGGCCTTCTTCGGGCTCTTGGTAAAGGCCCGATTCCCGGATATTCCCCCTGAAGCCGCCCTTCCGCACACATTGGATGTGATCATGCCCATGGGGCTGAAAGGGCTGATTGTAGCGGGCTTTTTAGGCGCTATCATGTCTTCGGCGGATACCTGCCTGATTTCCGCCTCCACTATCCTGACCCTTAATGTCATCCGGCCCATTCTGAAAACCGGACCGGAAAAGCATCTGGGAATCACCCGTATTACCGTACTTGTCCTGGGCGCCATTGCCTGGGGTATTGCCAGCCGGCAGCAGGGTATTATCGCGTCGTTGCTCCTTGGCTATACCGTTTTTGTGGGAGGTGTAGTGGTTCCTACGCTGGCCACATTTTTCAAGGGCCGGCTCCGGATTACTCCCAGGGGCGGGTTATGGTCCATCATCATCGGAGGAGGATCGGCTATCCTTGGCAAGGTGCAGGGAGGCGTGGTGATGAAAGAACTCCTCACGGAGCATGGCCGGCGTTTTTTTGAAACGGTGTTGGGCACTCATTATTTAAGCATTCTGCCTGTTATCCTGTCTGCTGTCGTCCTGCTTCTTGTGAGCAGGATGGGCAAGGGGTTGCAGGAATAGGAGAAACACGATGGACAGACCTCTTGAAGGCATTCGCGCGCTGGATTGCGGCATATACCATGCGGGTCCGGGAGGGCTTGCCATATTGGGGGATCTTGGCGCCGAAGTGATTAAGATAGAACAGCCGAAAGTGGGGGATCCCATGAGGCGTTTGTGGAGGGTAGGAGGCGTTCCCCTCCATATTTCAGGCGACAGATCTCTTTTTTTTGAAGGGGCGAACAGGAATAAAAAAAGCGTTACGGTGGATCTCAAAACCGAAAAGGGGAACGAAATCCTTCATCGACTGGTGTCGGAAACGGACGTGCTCCTTACCAATATGCGCCCCAAGGCGCTGGAAAAGTTGAGGATGACCTATCCTCTTCTCAGGGAAACAAAACCGGACCTGATTTATGCCTCGGTTTCCGCATTCGGGCCGAAAGGTCCGGATAAGGATCGGGGCGGGTTCGACTATCTGGGGCAGGCCAGATCGGGGTTCATGTATTCCATGGGGGAGGCCGACACCCCTCCGGTGGTGTGTCAGTTCGGCATTATTGATCAGGCCACCGCGATCATGGTCAGCCAGCATATCCTGACTGCGCTTTATGTGCGGGAGCGAACGGGAAAAGGCCAGGAGGTCAATGTCTCCATCCTGGGGTCTGCCATGTCCCTGCTCTATTTCAATGTCCTGATAGCCCAGCTTACGGGAGGGGAAGTCCCCAGGCCCCGGCGTTCGACGGACCAGGCCATGCGAAATTATTACCGGTGCAAAGATGATCGCTGGATTATGCTGACGCTCACGCCTCCTGCGCGTTACTGGAGTTCCCTTTGCCTGGCATTAGGGCATCCGGAGCTCGAAAAGGATCCCCGCTTTGATACGGACGATGGAAGGTGGCAAAACGCAGAAGAACTTGTATCCGTTTTGGATGCCGTTTTCCTTACCCGGTCAAGGGATAGTTGGCTCAATACATTCGAGGGATATGATCTTCTCTGTTGCGCCGTCCAGTCCGTGAGCGATCTGGCCAAAGACCCCCAGGTGATGGAGAACGGATATCTCGTGGATTTTGATCATCCTACCCTTGGAAAAGTGAAGATTCCGGGGTACACGGCCCATTTCAGCGAAAATTCCGCCGGTACAATCAGCGCTTCCCCGGACCTGGGAGAGCACACCGACGAAGTGCTCATGGAGATTGGCGGCTATACTGAAACGGAGATCGCTGCTTTTAGAGAAGAAGGGGTGATATAGTTTTGAATTCGGATTGCGGATTGGGGAATATTTGCGCTCATGTGTAAACATCAATACTTTGACAGGATCAACAGGATTAACGGGATAAAAAAAGTTATAAGTATTCTCCCAAGAAACTAATTTTCAAGTATTTGGAAATACTCAATAAAATTTGCTATCAAAAATTTCATATTTTTGGGTGTTTTGAGGAAAACTGAGTGCTTTTTTGGAATTGTTGATTATAACCTGAATTCACTTAGAATAGAATAACTTTATGTGAGTTTTGGGCATATTTTGGGCATAGATATCCCTTTGTTTTCATCAAATACTCATAACATATTTATTTTAAAAGGTTTGTTAAGTGTTTTATGCTTGCACCGGG
>BS_KBA_SWE02_21mDRAFT_10001084_pt1 | contig 10357 bp, 10 predicted proteins | sample BalSeasSWE02_21m_FD_9196 | JGI IMG/M metagenome (IMG submission 9196)
ATCCAGTCCCCAGGGCGGCCGCGACGATGGTGTCCACTTTCAAATAACTCCGCATGGGTGCAGGGGGGCCGATGCAAACGGATCTGTCCGCCAACTTTGCCGGTAGACTCTCTCTATCCGCCTCGGATACCGTGACGACGGTTTCTATCCCGAGGTCCCGGCATGCTCGAATGATACGAACAGCGATTTCACCCCGGTTGGCAACCAAGACGCGGGAGATTCCCTTCATGGAGCATTTTCCTCCTCGCCCGCTTCGGCGCCCTTGAGTTCTTCCACCAGAAAAAGAGTCTGTTGGTATTCTACCATTTGCCCATCTTCCGGGTAGATTTCGGCAATGCGCCCCCGAACGTTTGCCTTGACCGTATTAAAGAGTTTCATGACCTCAATGATGCAAAGCGAATCTCCTTCGGATACCACTTGGCCCACCTCCACAAATGGCGGTGCGCCGGGTTTGGGCGCCCTGTAGAAGGAGCCAAGCATTGGAGCTTTGATGGCGATAAAACCTTTTTTTTCAATATCCGACGGTTTCGGGATATGGGGCCCTTCTCCTATTGCCTGAACAGTAGGTTCCATGGTAGTGCTCGATCGGATCGATTCGCCATCGTCAGGTTTGAATCCATTCACTGGGCTGGCTTTCTTGCCACTCCTGCTTACAGACAATTTGACTCCACCCATTTCCAGGTGTAATTCGTCAAAAGTGGATTTCTCCAACATTCTCAGGATCTGAATGACATCATCCTGGTCTATTCCCTCCATATACATATCCTCCATTAAATTTTTACACGTTGGTCAGAGAGACTATCTCTCATGGGAGATCTGCTACACCGATCCGAAAATGAGCTTTGGCGCTATAAGAGTTATCCATGGAATATAGGTAATCAGGATCAGAGCAATCCCGATGATGATCATGATGGGAATTGCCGCCTTCATAACCTCATAGAGTGATAGCCCCGACAAGGAACTGCCCACGTAAAGGTTAAATCCAACGGGAGGTGTAATCAACCCGATTTCGAGGTTCATGACGACGACGATGCCCAGGTGTATGAGGTTGATCCCCAAAGCGGACCCCAGGGAAACAATAAGCGGGGTAAAGATGAGCATGATCGATGCGGGATCCATAAAATCCCCTGCAAAAAAGAGGATAACATTGATTAAAAGGAGAAACATCCAGGCGTTAATGCCCGCATCAAACATAATTTGCGTCAGAAGATCGGGGACCCTGAAAAAAGATAACAGAAAAGCAAACGAATAGGCAAATGCCAGGATAAGCAGGATCATTGAAGCCATCTCCGCGGAACGTAAAAAAATATCCGGAAGATGATGGAGTTTCAATTCTTTGTATAGGAAAAACCCCATGGCAAGGCCGATGAAAATGGCCAGGACGGCTGCCTCGGTAGGGGTCACAACTCCCCCGTAAATGCCACCCAATATCATGACAGGGACGATCAAGGCAGAGCCGTTTTGGACGATCTTATGGAATCTTTGCTTTAAAGTAAGATCCGGCGATTTGGGGTATTTCCTCTTTCGTGAGATGAGATGGACGTAAATAATGAGAAAAATCGTTAAGATGATTCCGGGAAGCATACCGGCTGCGAAAAGTTTTCCTATGGAAACATTGGCTAAAACGCCAAAGATGATCATCAATATGCTGGGTGGAATGAGTATGCCAAGAGAGCCGGCGCAGGAGATCAACGCAGTTGCAAATTTCTTGTCATAACCTGCCTTTACCATACCCGGAAGAACTATTGTACCGATGGAGACGACCGTTGCCACGCTTGACCCGGATATGGCCGCAAAAATCGCACAAGACAGCACCCCGGCCATTCCGAGGCCACCGGTGATGCCGGCCGTAAGGGCCTCGGAAAAAACCAGGAGCCGCCTGGCAATCCCTGCCTGCGCCATAATATTGCTGGCAAGGATAAAAAACGGGACGGCCAGAAGGGCATAACTGTCAAGGGCCGCATAAACATTCTGCCCAATGAACAGGAGGTCCATATCCGTGAAGATGAGCAGATTGATAGTCGTGGAGATGCCCAGGGCAATGGCTATGGGAACTCCGAAAAACATGAGAATAAAAAGGATTGCCATGAGGGAAATTATGAGAACAATCGGGTTTTCCATGAATTAGACTACCTCAAACGAACCACTTGCTTTTTCGTTCACATTCGCTAAATAAGGTCTTTCTTAAAGGTTACAAATTCGTTTTTGTCTTTTCGCCATGACTCGCACAGGAGCTCCGTATAATGGACCGCCATGAAGAGAAAGGCCACTGGCATATAACCGATCATCATCCACATGGGAATTTCGGTGATGATGGAAAGTTGTCCCATTTCTCGAAAATACATGACGAATTCAAAGGTGAGATAGGACATGAAGAGGAAGAGGGCAGCACCGGATAAATTAGTGAAGATTTCGGAAAATTTCTGGAATTTAAGGGGCAAAAGCTTAACGATAACATCTACGCCGATATGTACCCCGTTCTTTATGCCTGTGCTGGCTCCCAACAGTGTCATGCTGATAAAGGCGAATACGACGATTTCTGGAACCCACGCGAAACCAGCGTTAAAAAAATACCTCAAGATGACTTGCATAAAACTGAGGGTCACCGTAAAGGCAAGGAGTACAATGACAGCCCACTTTTCGAAGGAATAAATGATGTTGCCAATTTTCATTGTATAACCTGATCTTCCAATCGGGCCAACGAGACCCGACCGGAAGAAAGCGCCAAAAATTTCTATTGGGTACGGGTGACCTCGACTGCCTCAAAAAATTCCTTTGGTATTTTCTGCCCGAACTGTTCCTGGACAGGTTTGGTTTTTTCCTTGAGTGCCGCCCTCTCTTTTTCGTTCAACCATTTAAACTGGAGATCCGGTCTCTCCGACATCATAATCCAGGGCATCTTATATTCTACACTTTCCTGAATTTCGTGCTCAAATTTGGTTGCTTCCGCGAAGGTGTCATCAAAAACTTTTTTGAGGTCCTGGGGCAGGTCATTATAGAATTTGGGATTAACGATGATGGCTGCAAAGAGGAGACTGTGTCTGGAGATGGTGATAAAGTCCCCTGTTTCGTGCCATTTAACGGCCTGGATGACGGCCAGCGGGCATTCGGCCCCGTCGACTGTCTTTAGCTGAAGGGCATTGTAGGTCTCCATGTAGGGAATCGGCTGAGCGCTGGCGCCCAGTGCTTCCATTTGGGAGGCCACAATCTTCGACGGTCTGATTCTGAGTTTCACTCCCACAAAGTCTTCGGGTTTGGCAAGAAATCCCTTGCTGCAGACAAAATTCTGGAAGCCATATGGCCAAAGACCCATGAGTTTATACCCTTTTTTGAGATAGAGGGGGTCATACAGCTTTTTTCCTTCTCCATCCATGAAACGGTAAACATGGTTCATGTCACTGAAAATAAAAGGAAACTCCATCAGAAATGTCTCTGGAATTTCGCCGCCAAGCCTTCCCCCGCTCACTTCGGCCATCTGGATGACATTAGATCTGAGGGCTGCATACTGGGTGGGGTCGTCTTTATACAAGGAGGCTCCCCAGTAGATCTCCACCTTGAATTTTCCTCCCGAGTTCTCTTCCAGCTTTTTACCCAGATATTCGATAGCCTGGCTGAGCGGATGCATGCTGGGAGGTGATTTGGGCCCTGCGTAGTTGAATTTAATCAAGATTGGTTTTTCGGCCAACGCGTTGGAATGGAGTAATACGATCCCGCCAAAGAAAATGAAAGTAATGAACAAGGACAACAAACAGATCTTTTTTCTTACCATGATGAACTCCCTCCCTTGAAATATTAAGTGGAAATTGGCGACTTGAACCCCTGGAGCTTTCCCCGATCAGGTCCACCTTTTTATTATCACCCCCCTTTCAAATAATTTCTTCGTCCTGCAGCCTGAGCATTTCCTCTTCCGAAATCCCCAACAGTCCTTGATAAATCTCTTCGTTATGTTGGCCGGGGTAAGGAGCGGGTTCCGTGAGCCCGGCCTCCGACTCGGTGAAATGGACGGGGAATCCGGCAGTCTTTATGCCGGTCTTCCCGCTCTTGGGATGAACCAATTCCCGAATCATTCCCCTGGATATCAGCTGAGGGTCATTGAGAACATCTTCGATCTCAAGTACCGCGTCACACGCCACCCTCTTTTCTCGCAGGCGTGCAAGAGCCTCTTCAACGGTTAAACTCTTGAGCCAGTCTAACACAATCCTTTCTATTACATCGGAGTTTTTGGAACGTCCTTCCTGATTTTGAAATCGANGATCTTGCTTGAGATCTTCTCTTCCGACGGCGTCNACAAAGGCCTCCCATTGCACATTGTTGGCCACGCAAATAAGTACATACCCATCCCTCGCCTGATAGGAGTTCCAAGGCGCCAGCCTGGGATTCCTGTTTCCTGTTCTCATGGGAATCCCCTGCTCAAGATGGAAATCAAGGGCTTCATCCATGATCATGGAAAAACAGCAGTCTTGCATGGATATATCTATTCTTTCTCCCGACCCTGTTTTTTCACGGGAATAAAGGGCAGCCAAAATTGCGGAAAGGGCGTACATGGCAGGGATCATATCTCCCACCCAGGCGCCACAACGTGTGGGAGGCCCGTCGGGAAAACCGGTGACTCCCATGATGCCGCTGGTCCCCTGGATCGTAAGGTCAAAGGCCGTTCGCTCCCTATACGGCCCATCTTGCCCATAGCCCGAAATAGAACAATAGATAATCCGGGGATTGATCTCTTTCAATCTTTCATAGCCGAAACCTAATCGTTCCATACTGCCGGGTGCAAAATTCTCCACGACCACGTCTCCCATTTCCACCAGACGTTCAAGAATTNTCTTCCCCTTTTTGTTTCCCATGTTTAGGAAAACNCTNTTTTTGCCGCGATTTCGTTTCAAGTACAGCAGACTCATATCAATATCACTCCGACTGCGGTACCCGACGCCATCAGGGCCTGCAAATGGCGGGTTCCATCGACATGGATCACCAATTTTGGGCCGTTCAACCTTAATCACCTCTGCGCCCATGGCGGCCATATTCAAACTCACAAAAGGTCCCGATAGATACGCCGTCAAGTCTATGACCCTTATACCCTCCAAATGCTTTTTCATCAGACCCTCCCGTAACAAATAGTGGCCGGTATCCTTCAGCGGAGATAACGTTATATATAACTTCCCTAAGCAATAGCCGTGCCATCTCCTGCACGATACGTAACTGTCTTAATTTAAAGTTAAAACGTTTGACATGTGAAGAAAGAGGTTTGGCGTGCCCAAATTTCGAGCCCAATTTTGGGCTCAGGAGCCGAATATTTGGCTTGCAACCTTTCAAAAAAACCAGTATGAATGATTGATTTGCGTAATCTTTTTCTTGTTTCAACCGACGGGCTTGGTTCTAATTTCGCCCACTTGATCCAATTAGTTGAAAGTATGTTCGGAAGGTCATAATCGTAATCATAATCGTAATCATAATCGTAATCTTACTCTTTTGCAGCCTATTTTGGAGCTGCCCGATTATGATTACGATTATGATTATGAGTATGATTATGAGTAAGAAAATAAATCTAATGGACCACGTTAGAACCAAGCTCCAACCGACCTTCACCCTGTAAGGATTTTGGAGGGAGAAATGCCTTGGAATACCTATAAAAAGTACCTGTCTTTTTTGAGAATCAACAATGCTATTCTGAGTCAGTACACGCGTGAGGGGCTCTTCAGAGCCTTGGCCATTGAGCTCAAGAAACTCTTCCCCTATGACCGTTGCAGTATCCATCTCTATGACCGCAAAAGCAATTCGCTGAGCTATTTTGCCACGGCCGAAGGGATTAAGCCGGACGGAATAAGCTGTGAAAGCAGCAGGCCTTTACCCAAGGGGTCAGTGGCGCGTATGGTGATTGAATCGAGAAAACCCGTCATCATCAAAGACCTGTCCAGGTTCGATCAATTGATTACCGTCGAATCCATGTGGAAAGAAGGCCTGAGGTCCACCCTCGCTTTCCCTTTGATTATCAGGGACGAAATTCTTGGGTCCCTTCACTTCTCCTTTAAAGAGTGCCCTCAAGACCTGGAGGAGTTGTGCTCATTCATTGAGGAATTGTCCGTTCAAATCACCATTGCCATTGACAATATGCTTTCCTACGACAAATTGAGACACATCAATGAAAAACTTGAGAAAGAAAAAAGTTATGTTCTTGAAAGACTGGATCGGTTGAATGAAAAATTTTATTATAACAGTGCTGCCATGGTGGCCCTCATGCGCGATGTGGACCTGGTGGCGGATACGGATACCAGCGTGCTTATCAGCGGTGAAACAGGGACTGGAAAGGATCATATAGCCCGTTACATCCATAATTTAAGCTGGCGAAAATATCATCTTTTTGTCAAGGTGAATTGTGCGGCGCTCGTTCCCACACTCATCGAAAGTGAGCTTTTCGGACACGTCAAGGGATCCTTTACCGGCGCCAGCAATCGGCGGATCGGTCGTTTTGAGATGGCTGACGGCGGCACCGCATTCTTAGACGAAATAGGCGATTTGCCCGTACAAAGCCAGGCCAAACTCCTTCAAGTGTTGGAGGAGAAGGCCTTTGAGCGGGTGGGGGAGAGCACCACCATCACCGTCGATTTCAGAGTTATTGCCGCTACGAATCAGGACTTGCCGCGAAAAATACGGGAAGGAACTTTTCGCAGAGATCTTTATTATCGGGTGAATACCGTACACCTGAATATTCCTCCTCTGAGGGATCGCATTGGAGATATCCCTCTCCTGGTCAGATGCTTCACCACCAACTTGTCAGAGAGGCTGCAAAAGCCCGAAACACGCTATTCCTCATCATCCATCGAAGCACTCTGTCAGTACCCGTGGCCGGGTAATGTCCGGGAACTGGAAAATTTGGTGGAAAGGATCATGATCAGCCGGCCGGGGCATTTGATCACGGAAGGAGATATTCACAGGCTATTGCAGCCATTGGAACCCGCGGAAGAAAGGTACGCCGGTGGATTCCTGACAAAAGACGAGATGGAAAGAAAGCACATTCAAGACGCTCTGGAAAAGTGCGGCTGGATGGTGGGGGGAAAAGACGGTGCAGCCAGCCTGCTGGACATCCCCAGATCTACGCTTCAGTACCGGATGAAGAAACTGGGCATTGAGGCCAGACAGATTCGAGCATCAAAATCTCCAGCAACACGGGGGTCGATGGGCTATGGTTTGGTTTAGAGCACGCTGAATCAATGCTGTTTGACTTTCTCAAAAAACCCGTCTTCTATTTCTTCTCGCTTGAAACGATTAAGAATTACAGGCTTTTGTGTTAACTCCAGCTGAAGTCCGTCCCCCTTTTTCTGGTAGATATTTTTTAGCCAATCCACGTTATCGGTCTCCGGGAAATCCTCTCTGTAGTGGGCGCCCCGGCTCTCTTCCCTGCAGTGGGCCGAACTTACGACCATTCTACATACGGTAATCAGGTTGGTCACATCGATGATGTTGTTCCATTCCATATTGTATTGAGCCCGATATCTGTCTGTCACGGTGGCGCCCTCTGTCTTTTCCAGGAGTTCGTCCAGTCGATCCGCGGCCTCCCTCAGTTTGTCGCCGTTACGGACCAGGCCCGCCTTTTCCCACATGAGATTTTCAATCTCATCCCGAATTGCATAAACATTCTCTCCCGAGCCTTTCAAAAAAGGCTTTAGCCAGCGCATTCTTATCTTTTCAGCCTCGGTTTCCTGATGGGGATGAATGTCTTCTTCTAAAGCCAGGGCTGCCCCCACATCTCCGGCTCTGCGGCCGTACACCGTTGACTCGCATATCCCGTTGCCGCCGAGCCGGTTGGCCCCATGGGTCCCTCCCGCGTCTTCGCCACACACCAGCAGCCCTTTCAAGTTACACTGACACTGGGTGTCTATTCGGACTCCACCCATCTGATAATGTGCGGTGGGGGTCACCTCCACTTTTTCCCGGGCCAGATCTTTTCCAATGTCCTTCACCCGCTCGACCATGCCGGGAAAGTTTTCCTCAATAAATTCGGCGCCCAGATGGGTCCCATCAAGATATACTGCGTTGTTTTCCGTCCCCCGTCCTGCCATGATCTCCATAAAACTGGACCGTGCCACCCGATCCCGGGTTGACCGTTCCAGGCGCTCAGGATCGTATCGTTCCATAAATCGTTCGCCCAGTCCATTATACAGCCTGGCCCCGGAACCCCTGAGGCCTTCTTCGAGGAGACTGCCGTTCAGGCGGGATTTTCCGGCGACCAGGCCTGTGGGGTGAAACTGGACCATCTCCATATCGACAAATTCAGCTCCGGCCCTGAAGCACATGGCCATGCCGTCACCGGTTTTGTCAAAGGACGGGGCGGAAATTTTGTACATGGAGGCGGAGCCGCCAGTGGCGACGATCGTGACCTTCGCATTCACGACGAAAATTTCCCCGGTCCTGATATTGGAGAGTACCGCCCCAACGATTCGCGTTCCATCCTTTGAACGCAGCAAATCAAGACCGCGGGTCTCTTCAAATACGGTGATCTCCCGGGCAAATATCTGATCGGTCATTCGGCTGACGATCTGTATCCCGGTCAGGTCCGCTACATGCACCGTCCGGTCAAAGGACTGGCCGGCAAAGGGTTTCTGATGAATCTTTCCGTTTTCAGCCCGATCAAAGAAACACCCAACCTTGACTTCCAGTTCATGAACCGTCTTAGGCGCCTCACTTACCAAAGTCCAGGCCAGTTCCTGATTATTAATGAAGCCTCCCCCTTTAAGGGTGTCTCTGAAATGATTTTCCAAAGAGTCTTTTTCATCCAGAACCACATTCAGCCCACCCTGCACCATCCTGCTGCACCCACACTTCCCGATCAATCCCTTGGTCGCCATGATAATTTTGAGACGAGGATTGTTGTCGTATGCATGCAGGGCGGCAAACAGCCCTGCGCCTCCACTGCCAAGGATCAGGATGTCGGCTTTTATGACTTCCACAATGCATTCACTCCTTCTCCGGCGCCTTTCATTTGAATAGGCCGAATTTTTTCAACACACAACGCCGCTTCAGGTTTTGGATAGACCGGGTAGGAACGATGTCTTTAGGACAAACTTCTGCACAGTTGAACTGTGTGTGACACCTCCAGACCCCGTAGGTTTGATCCACAACGTTTAATCTTTCAACCCTGATGGCGTCCCTTTTGTCAGCGATCAGGGTGTAGGCCCTGTTAAGGGCAGCCGGCCCTAAATACTCTTTGTTGGTCGCCACCATGGAACAAGCCGAATAGCAACAACCGCAACTGATGCAATCCAGCATGTCGTCAATGAATTCCCGTTCCTTTGAATCGGGCCGCATCACGACCGGATCCGTGATCTCTTTCTTTGGAAGATAATAGGGCTTGATCTTTTTCCATTTCTCAAAGAACGGTTCCATATCCACCACCAGATCACGAATGATAGGGAAATTGGGTAGCGGCATAATGGTTATGTCTTGGGTTTTTAGCGCAGACACCTGAGTCCTGCAGGCTAATCGGGCCCTTCCGTTAACGTACACGGCACACGAACCGCACATGCCGATACGGCAGGAAAACCTGAAAGAGAGGGATCGATCCATGTAGTTTTGAATATGCATGGCCACATCCAGGATGGCCATATTTTTGAAAACAGGCACTTCGAAATGGTCGAATTTGGGAGCAACATCGCTTTCAGGGTTGAAGCGAAAAACTTTGACATGTAAGGTATCCGGCATTTTTTATCTCCAAGAAACAACTTATCCCGGGAAACGTCTAAAGCGAATGGGTAGTGTAAAAGAGGCCGAAAATACCAAAGCCCACAAAACCCAATCCCATCGCGACAAGGAGTCCTAACACCACAACTCTTTCCTTTTTTCCGGAATCGAAGTCTAAGAAAACAGCGTATAGACCGTACAAGGCATGATACAAGCCGAAGATCAACAACAGGATGTCTAATGAGATAAGAACCGGTGTGTTTAGCCGGGCCATGATGTCGCTGTAATGGAGGGGTTGCCCTGCGTTGGAGAAGTGAAGAAATCCTATGTGGAGTCCCAGGGCAATGACCAAGATAACGGCGCTGATCCTTTGTAAAAACCATGTCCAGGCATGCATGTTCGGTTCCTCTTAATTAATACTCAGTCAGAGATATTTAAAATGCATCCTATTCAAATTCCCTGGCACAACCTTTAAGATTCAGCAAATCCATTCCGTCACAAGGTCTTTTTTGTTGCCGCATCTGATTCCTGTGGAGCACCGGTCCTTTTAGGCTGGTACGGACAGGTGGTTGAAAATCCAATATTATTCGTTGTACCAGCCTAAAAGAACCTCTCAACAGTCTGTGAAGTTTGATCCAAGATGCAGCAACAAAAAAGACCTTGTGACTCCATTACTGCCAGG
>BS_KBA_SWE02_21mDRAFT_10001085_pt1 | contig 10356 bp, 8 predicted proteins | sample BalSeasSWE02_21m_FD_9196 | JGI IMG/M metagenome (IMG submission 9196)
TGCAGGAGTCATCCTGACCTTTATTGGCATTCTGTTGAAAAGCCCCCAGACGATTGCCCCTTTATGAATATCATTGTGTTAGGACTCAATCACCGGACAGCTCCGGTGGAACTTCGAGAGTTATTGGCGATCCCTGATAGCCGAATGGGCGAAGCCTTGGCTCGGCTACGGGCCTATCCCGGCATTCAGGAAGCCATGTACCTGGGGACCTGTAACCGGGTTGAAGTGTATGCCGTGGCAGAGAAGAGCGAATGGGGATTTCGAGAACTCGAGGATTTTCTCGTGGCTACACATTTCTCTCTTTCGTCTGAAGATTTGCTGCCGCATTTGTACCGCTATAGTGATGAAGAAGCCATTGCCCATCTTTTTCGAGTATCGGCTAGCCTGGATTCCATGGTCGTGGGTGAACCGCAAATTCTTGGTCAAGTGAAAGAAGCCTATGAGTTAGCGTTAACTCATCGTTCTTCCGGAGTCATTCTTAATAAAATCGTCAAGAAAGCGATTTCAGTCGGAAAGAATGTCCGAACCAATACTCGAATTGGAGAATATGCTGTTTCCGTCAGCTACGCGGCGGTCGAATTGGCCAAAAAAGTATTTTCTCATCTTCAGGAACGGGTGGTGTTGTTAGTTGGAGCCGGGGAGATGGGGAAATTGGCGGCTCAATCTTTAGTGAGCCATGGGGTGAAAGAGGTGTTAATCACCACACGCAATCAACATCGCGCATTAGCGCTTGCTGAGCGCTTTCAAGGGCGTGCGGTCCCGTATGACCAGCTTCGCAGTACGTTGGCAAAAGCTGATATTGTCATTTGTGCAACCGGGGCTCCTCACTTTGTTATTTCTAAGGAAGATATCCAGGGGGCGGTTCATCAACGGATGAACCGCCCCATTTTTTTGATTGACATTACCGTTCCTCGCAATATTGATCCTGCGGTCAAGGATGTGGACAACGCCTTTGTTTTTGACATTGATGATCTCAATGCTCATGTGGGCAACAATCAAGAAGAGCGGTTGAAAGAGGCGAAAATAGCAGAAAAATTGGTGAAGGAAGAAGTGGGGAGTATGGTGGCCTGGCTTCGTGGGCTAGAAGCCACGCCGACGATTGTGGCCCTAAGAAAAAAAGCGGAAGATATTAAAAAGACCGAATTGGAAAAAGTTTTTCATCGGTTAGGGGAGCTTTCTGAGAAAGATCGTATAGCTATTGAAGGGTTGGCGTCCGGGATTGTGAATAAGTTGCTTCATGGTCCCTTGGTGACGTTGAAAGCCGAAGCCCAGTCGCAAAATGGATTCGCTTTCATTGAGGCGGCGCGGCGCTTTTTCGAGCTTCAAGAACGCGAGATCCACTCGCAAGAGCCTCAGCCGGTGGAGGATGAAATTGATCACAAGGTTTTGGAGGAATCCGTGTCTCAGAAAGATGAGTTATGAGCAGGGTGAGTCAATCACGTTCAACCATTGTTATTGGAACCCGAGGGAGCCAACTGGCGCTTTGGCAAGCAGAATGGGTGCAAGGCCAGCTTAAGCAGCTGGCTCCTGATCTTTCTGTTGTTCTCAAGCAGATTCAAACCAGTGGAGATAAGATTCAGGATGTCCCTCTGGCCAAAGTCGGTGGCAAAGGGCTGTTTGTCAAAGAAATTGAAGAAGCGCTCTTGCGAAAAGAGATTGATCTCGCTGTGCATAGTATGAAGGATTTGCCTGCGGTCTTACCAAGCGGCTTGCAAATTATTTGTGTTCCTGAGCGTGAAGATCCCAGGGATGCGTGGATTGCGCGTGACGGGAAAAAACTCGATGCGATGGCATTGGGCAGCCGAGTAGGAACCAGTAGCTTACGTCGGCAGTCTCAGCTCTTACATGTTCGCCCAGATCTTCAAATCGAGATGTTACGAGGCAATGTTGATACGCGACTTCGTAAGCTTCAAGAGAAGCACTTCGATGCCATTGTGCTCGCGGCTTCAGGACTTAAGCGTTTAGGCTGGGATGAATACATTACAGAATGTCTTCCCGTTGAGGTCAGTCTGCCGGCGATTGGACAGGGGGCTCTGGGGATTGAGGGCCGTGAAGACGATGACTTTGTGATCGACCTGGTTTCTAAGTTAGAGCATTACCCAACGCGAGTGACGATCACGGCAGAACGGGCTCTCTTAAGGCGTTTGGAAGGAGGATGTCAGGTGCCGATTGCCGGGCATGCCGTTCTTCAAGGCGAGGACATCACCTTAGATGGATTAGTGGCGAGTCTTGATGGCAAGCGATATGTCCGGTATTCCTTGACCGGGTCGATGGTTGAACCAGAGTCCATTGGGACGACGGTGGCTGAAGAATTATTGGCACGAGGTGCGCAACCGATTCTGCAGGAAATTTACGGGGCGGCATAACAAAATGGAAAAGGTCCAAACTAAAGGGCATGTCTATCTCGTGGGTGCCGGACCAGGCGATGCCAAATTGCTAACCTTGCGTGGGAAAGAATGCCTGGAGTTCGCCGATGTGGTGCTTTACGACCATTTAGCCAATCCTGAATTGTTGAAGTATTCGCCAGCCCAGGCTGAACGGATTTATGTTGGTCGAAAAGGTCGTGGGTCGTACAGGGAGCAAAAAGAAATTAACACATTGTTAGTAAGTAAGGCTCAGCAAGGAAAATGTGTCGTGCGATTGAAGGGTGGCGATCCCTTTATGTTCGGTCGCGGCGGTGAAGAGGCCGAAGCGCTGGCTGAAGCCGGAATTCTCTTCAGCGTCATTCCTGGCGTCACCGCAGCAGTGGCGGTGCCGGCGTATGCAGGGATTCCCGTGACGCATCGGACCTTGGCTTCGACAGTCGCGTTTGTGACAGGGCATGAAGATCCAACGAAACCTTCAAGTACGATGGAGTGGCCTCGCTTGGCTTCTGCCGAAGGGACGTTAGTCTTCCTCATGGGGACCAAAAATCTCCCGCAAATTGTTGACCGGCTGATTCAGGAAGGTAAGCCGTTGTCGACACCGGTTGCCGTGATTCGATGGGGAACGTATGCGCGCCAACGAACTGTGGTTGGAACGTTAGCGGATATTGTGGAAAAAGTGACCGAAGCCGCCTTCAGCCCGCCAACGGTCATTGTGGTTGGCGAGGTGGTTCGCTTGCGTGATCGATTGAATTGGTATGAGACCCGGCCGTTGTTTGGGAAGGGGGTGTTGGTGACACGCCCTCGTGCGCAGGCTCCTGCGTTGTCCAATTTGCTGGCTGAGCAGGGTGCCGAGCCCATTGAATGTCCTACTATAGAAATTCGTCCTCCAGAAAGCTGGGCGCAGGTGGATGAGGCGATTCGTGATCTTTCCACGTATGATTGGGTGATCTTCACGAGTGTGAATGGTGTGCAGGCTTTCATGGGACGTTTGTGGTTTCATCAAAAAGATGCGCGAAGTCTGGCGAATGCCCGTGTGTGTTGTATTGGCCCTCGGACAAAAGAAGAAGCGGCTCGGTGGGGATTAGTCGCCGACCTTGTTCCCAAGGAGTTTCAGGCAGAAGGCATTTTGGAATCGCTTGGCGCATTGGGTATGAAAGGCCAAAGGATTTTGATTCCTCGCGCAAAAGTCGCCCGGGAGATTCTTCCTGAACAATTAGTGGAGATGGGTGCCTATGTTCGGGTCGTACATGGATATCAATCTGTGCCACCTGAATCGGAACATGAGCCTATCTGGGATCGTTTTCGCAATCAGGATATTCAGTATTTGACATTTACGAGCTCATCGACTGTCAAAAATTTTTGCCAGTTATTTGTTGATCGTCAGGAGATGCACAACCTGATACAGCATAGTATTGTGGCATGTATCGGTCCGATTACCGCGCAAACGGTTCAGGATGAAGGATTGTCGGTAGATATTGTGGCCGCAGAAAATACGGTGCCTGCATTGGTTGATGCGATTGTGGCTCATGCGAATCAGCGTCATACCAAGGTGCCTTGATAATGAAAATTATAATGATGACAGGCGACGTTGTCGGCATCATGTTTTGTTAACCGATTGAATGGAGGAGTAGAGCCATGGTTCCTGTGAAGTCATGTATGGTCCCCATAGAAAAAATCGTGAAGGTTGACCGTGATGTGGTGGTGAAAACGGCTGCCGAAATGATGCGGGATAATGGAATTGGCAGTATCTTCATCACGAGTGGGGAGGAAATCATTGGGATTCTGACCGACACGGATTTAGTGCGGCGGGTGGTCGCGGCGGGTGCCGACCCTCTCACCACGACTGTCGAGAAAATTATGTCGGCACCCATCGCATCGATTGAAGGTAATTGTACGTTGTTGGATGCGAACGATTTGATGGCCGAAAAACATATCCGACATTTAGGTATTACGAAAGATGGGGAAATGGTTGGGATGATTTCTGTTCGGGATCTTGTCGTCTTTTTAACGAATCTTCCTCGAAAATAGAACCAACGTAGGAGTAGAAATGGGATTTCCTATTCACCGATTGCGGCGACTCCGTCAGCATGCTTCGTTGAGACGGATGGTGCGTGAGACTCAGGTGACTCCCGCTGATCTGATTTATCCTCTGTTTGTCACCTATGGGGAAAACAAACAGGAGCCGATAGATTCCATGCCCGGCCAATATCGTTGGTCGGTTGATCGTCTGGTGAAGGAGGCCACTGAGGCTTGGGCCTTGGGGATTCCGGCCGTGATTCTTTTTGGAATTCCGGAGCAGAAGGATGAGCGGGGGTCCGCAGCCCTTAAAAAAGATGGGGTTGTGCAAGGTGCCGTTCGGGCGCTGAAAGCGCAGCTTCCTGATTTAATGGTCATTACCGATGTCTGTATCGATGAATATACGTCACATGGACATTGCGGCATTGTTCGTGACGGCCGGATTGTCAATGATGAAACCTTGGATTGTCTGCAGGCAATGGCGCTCAGCCATGCTGAAGCGGGTGTGGATATGGTGGCCCCGTCGGATATGATGGATGGACGGGTGAAGGCGATTCGTGAGGCCTTAGACCAACACGGCTATACCGAAATGCCGATCATGTCCTATTCGGCCAAATATGCCTCTGCCTTATATGCCCCGTTTCGTGATGCCGCCTTTTCCAGCCCCTCCTTTGGTGATCGGCGTTCCTACCAGATGGATGCGGCCAATGCGCGAGAAGCTTTGCGGGAGGTTGAGCTGGATCTTGAGGAAGGCGCCGATATCGTGATGGTCAAGCCGGCGTTGTTCTATTTGGATATTCTCAGGCAAGTACGCGACATGGTCAGGGTGCCTGTGGCGGCCTATCAGGTGAGTGGCGAATATAGCATGATCAAAGCGGCCGCACAGCGAGGGTGGATTGATGAAGCATCCGTTATGATGGAAAGCTTGGTCTCGATTAAACGTGCAGGGGCTGACCTCATCCTCACCTATTTTGCCAAAGATGCCGCGAAGCTGTTGAATGCTAATGGACTATGAACATCACCAACGGTTTACCTCCGTCTCCCTTTGCTTCTTTTCCTGTCCTCACAATTGGTAATTTTGATGGGCAGCATTTGGGACATCGCGCCTTAATCGAGGCGGTTGTTGAAAACGCGCAACGTCTCAACGGTGTTCCCATGGTGCTATCATTTGACCCACATCCGATCACTGTCTTGCGCCCAGGCACTGTCCCTAAGTTTTTATCTGATGCCCAGGAAAAATATGACTTTTTCGAACGTTTCGGGATCGCAGAACTTATTATCTTACCCTTTACTCAGGCCTTGGCTTCACTGACGCCCGATCAATTTGTACAGCAGGTGCTGCATGATGGGTTGGGGGTCAGACGGTTAATGGTCGGAGAAAACTTTGTCTTTGGGAAAGGACGGAGTGGGACCATCCAAGATCTTATTCGGTTGGGTGAGCAGGCAAATTGTGTGGTTCAGCCGATGACGCCTGTGATGTTGGGCGGTGAGGTGGTGAGCTCCACTCGTATTAGGAAATATTTGACAGCCGGCAATGTCATGGAAGGGCGAAAATGTTTGGGGCGGCCCTATCGGTTAACGGGTACGGTGATTGAGGGAGAAAAGCGTGGGAGCCAAATGGGATGGCCCACGGCCAACCTTCGGATTCCCTCTCATCGTGTGCTCCCTGCCGATGGCATCTATGCCACTCTGACAGAGATTGATGGCGAGTGTCTNCATTCGGTCGCCTATATTGGCAAACGTCCCACGTTTCAGGAAGGTGAGCGGCTCCTGGAGGTCCATATTTTCGATCACAGTCTGGACCTGTATGGTAAAGATATTTCCGTGTCGTTTATTGAGCAGGTGCGAGAGGATAGAAAATTTTCCAACGTCGAAGATCTGTTGAAACAAATGGATCAGGATGGTGCCCAGGCTCGAACAATCTTAGCGCAGTATGAGGACCGACACCCAATTATTCTGACGGCCAATAAGGGAAATGGCTAGATGAGTAATCAGCCATATGGTTTGAAGCTGGAGGAAAAAGTCCATCAAGGCATTCGGGCCCGTGACTTATTGCGCCCGGGAGATCGTATTGTCGTAGCCGTGTCTGGTGGGCCTGATTCTGTTTCCCTTTTGGCATGTTTAGCCGCGTTGTCTTCACGCTGGAATTGGGATCTCAGTATCGGCCATGTGAATCATGGTCTTCGAGGGGAGGAAAGTGATGAGGATGCGGCCTTTGTCGAAGAATTAGGGAGGCACTTTGGCGTCCCGGTGAGTATTCGTGAGGCACGGCTCAATAAACAGGAGGCCAAGCTCACCAAACAGTCGCTTCAAGTGCATGCGCGGGAGGCTCGGTATCAGGCTTTGGCAGAAATTCTTCAGGAACGTCGCGCCACAAAAATTGCGACAGGCCATACAGTTGATGATCAAGCTGAAACCGTGTTGATGTGGATGATTCGTGGGAGTGGCACTGGTGGGTTGGGCGGCATTCCCCCGAAGCGGGGAGAACGAATTGTGCGTCCCCTTCTGGATATTCCCCGAAGGGATATTGTGGCATATTTGGAAAAACGGCAATTGGCCTATCGAATGGATTCTTCCAATAGGCAGCCCTATTATTTGCGCAATCGTCTTCGCCAGGATCTGATGCCTCATCTGAAGGAATATTCTCCTGGGATTGTCAATGTATTGTCGCGGCAAGCCGAGATGATTCGTGAGGACCATGCCTATCTTGAAAATGTGGCCGCCAAAGCCTTTCAGCAAATCTGTGTGACTGCGGAGGCAAACGAGATTCAATTACAGAGAACGGCTTTACTGGAATTGCCCCTTGCGATTCAACGTCGAGTGGTTCGTCACAGTCTTCAGCGGATGATGGGTATGACACAAGGCCCTCGATTCGATGTTGTTCAGCGTCTATTAGATTGCTTGGAGCATGGACAATCCGGTTGGACCATGTGCATCAATAATGTGCATGTGGGGCAGGAATATGATCGACTGCTTTTTTCTGTAAGAGACAACGGCCTTTTGCCTGACTGGAGCCAGGCTTCCTCCGGTGTCGTTAAGGTGGGCATTCCCGGAGAAGTGGTTTGGCCCTTAACCGGCCAACGCATGGTCGTGTCGATGAAACCAGCAGGAGAGCACGTTAGCCTATCGCATAAGTTGGAGATGCATCTTGATGCTGACACGTTTACGCCCGCATTACGACTCCGAAGTTGGATGCCTGGTGATGTGTTTTGCCCCAAAGGGTTTGGCGGGCGGCAGAAAAAACTCCAAGACTTTTTTTCGGACATGAAGTTACCTCGCTCTCAGCGGGCAAAAGTGCCGTTGTTGGTGGCCCCGGAAGGGATTCTCTGGGTCGGAGGGTTGCGAGAGGATGAACGGTTTCAGGTCTCCTCCTCGACGACTTCGGTTGTGATTGCCACGATGAACGGCTAACGAGATTTCTTATGGCAGAAATATTTGGAAAACCATTAGTGACGCAAGAAGCCCTGCGTGCGCGTATTCGAGAGCTAGGCAAACAAATTTCCAAGGATTATCAGGGCAAGGATTTAGTCGTAGTCGGTGTCTTGAAAGGGGCCTATGTCTTTTTTGCCGATCTGGTTCGTGTTATTCAATTGCCCATCCAAATTGATTTTTTAATCGCTAAAGGGACGAAAAAAGTTGGGCGTCCTCCCAAAACGATCAAAGTTTGGACAGAGTTGACCGAAAAGATTGAGAAGCGGCATGTGTTGCTGGTGGAAGATATTGTGGACTCTGGCCTCACCGCCAAATTTTTGGTAGCCCAATTACAAAAGCACAAGCCCGCGTCGATTGCGGTCTGTACCCTGTTGAATAAACAGGCGAATCGGCAGATTGAGATTGACGTGCAGTATGTCGGGTTTGAGGTGTCGCCAACGTATATCGTGGGCTATGGGTTGGATTTTGAACAAAAATATCGAAATCTTCCTTATCTGGCCAAAATGGATCCTGAACCCGTTCAAGAAGAACCTTAGGACTTGTACGGTTGTCAGTTCTCAAAAATGCGTGGTAGAATCTATTGGTTGTCTTAGTGTCTTTACACTAAGTTACTAAGTTAATGTTCATGAAATTGTTAAGGGAGTTTCCTTGAATATGAATTCTCGTGTGAAAAATCTCTTGTTTTGGGTATTTGTCTGCCTCTTCATGATTTTGTTGTTTAATTTATTTACCGTACCCAACCAACACCCTGAAGATCCTGTCATCTTCAGTGAGTTTATGGCTCACTTGGAACGAGGGGAAGTTGAAAAGGTTATTATTAAACAGAATAATATTAGTGCCATTTTGAAGGATGGAAGCCGCATCCATACGTACTCTGTTGAATATCCAGATCTTGTCAAAGCCTTACGAGAAAAATCCGTACAAATCGAAGCCAAGCCACTGGATGATGGTCCCTGGTATATCACATTCCTTCTTTCTTGGGGTCCATTCATTCTATTTCTAGGCTTGTGGTTTTTTCTCATGCGTCAGATGCAAGTTGGAGGGAATCGAGCGCTCTCCTTCGGTAAGAGTCGGGCACGGTTGTTAACGGAGGATAAGAAGAAAATCACATTTGCTGATGTGGCCGGTGTTGATGAGGCGAAGCAAGAAGTCGTTGAAATTATTGAGTTCCTCAAGGACCCACAAAAATTCCAAAAACTCGGAGGCCGGATTCCTAAGGGAGTCTTGATCGTCGGACCGCCAGGCACAGGTAAAACGCTTTTAGCCAAAGCTATTGCAGGTGAGGCAGGAGTTCCGTTTTTCAGCATCAGTGGTTCGGACTTTGTGGAAATGTTTGTGGGGGTTGGGGCCTCCCGTGTTCGAGATTTATTCGAACAAGGAAAGAAGCATGCCCCTTGTATCATTTTCATTGATGAAATTGATGCCGTCGGGCGGTTGCGAGGAGCAGGCATGGGTGGTGGACATGATGAGCGTGAACAAACCCTCAATCAGTTACTGGTTGAAATGGATGGGTTTGATACCACCGAAGGGGTTATTTTGATTGCAGCGACTAATCGACCAGATGTCTTAGATCCTGCGTTGTTAAGGCCCGGTCGTTTTGATCGGCAAGTGGTGGTGAATCGGCCAGATGTTCGTGGGCGTGCTGAAATCTTGCATGTGCATACCAAAAAAGTACCGATATCTTCTGGTGTAAATTTGGAGCAAATTGCGAGGGGTACTCCGGGATTTTCAGGAGCGGACCTAGAAAACTTGGTCAATGAGGCAGCCTTATGGGCGGCTCGCTTGGATAAAAAGTCTGTCGACCAGATTGATTTTGAAAACGCCAAAGATAAGGTATTGATGGGTGTCGAGCGTAAGAGCATGGTGCTCACTGAAGAAGAAAAGCGGACGACGGCGTTCCATGAAGCGGGTCATGCACTTATGGCCATATTGTTGCCAGGCACGGATCCCGTGCATAAGGTCACCATTATCCCTCGAGGGCGGGCTTTGGGTATGACGATGCAATTGCCCATCGATGACCGACATAGTTACTCGAAGGACTTTTTGTACAATACCCTTTCCATTCTGTTTGGTGGGCGCGTCGCTGAAGAATTGATTTTTAAAAGTGTGACGACCGGAGCCGGAAACGATATTGAGCGGGCCACTGAATTAGCGAGAAAAATGGTTTGTGAATGGGGCATGAGTGAGAAGTTAGGTCCGTTGACATTTGGGAAAAAAGATGAAGAAGTCTTCCTGGGACGTGATTTTGGCTCAAAACGTGATTTTAGTGATCAAGTGGCCTTGGAAATTGATAAAGAAGTGAAACGCCTTGTCATGGAAGCCTACGAACGAACAACGAGAATGATGACGGAACATATCCACACCCTGCGTGCCATTGCTGAAGCCTTGTTGGAAAAAGAGGTGCTGGACGGCGTAGAAGTTGATAGAATTGTTCAACAGTCTTCGTCGCTCGAACATATTGCCGCAGTCTAATCAGTTGTTCTCCTGCTCTGATCCCTCCCCCCCCAGAGATGATAGTCGGAAATTCTATTTTCTGGTCGCT
>BS_KBA_SWE02_21mDRAFT_10001086_pt1 | contig 10354 bp, 10 predicted proteins | sample BalSeasSWE02_21m_FD_9196 | JGI IMG/M metagenome (IMG submission 9196)
AGGTTCCATTACTGAAACTGAAAAACAAGAAACTCTTGGCAACATCACAAGCTTTACAAATATTACTGAAGGTGTCGAATACGCTAGCCTTGTTATAGAAGCAGCTACAGAGAATCTAGAACTTAAACTCAATATCTTTAAACAATTGGACAAAGATTGTCCTGATGATACGATCTTAGCAACAAATACGTCGTCCATTTCCATTACCCAAATAGCTTCAGTCACATCAAGACCTGACATGGTAATCGGCATGCATTTTATGAATCCTGTTCCCATCATGAAATTGGTAGAGATTATTAGAGGCTATAATACAAGTGATGAAATCACAAAAATAATCATGGACATGTCCAAAACACTTGGGAAGATTCCTGTTGAAGTAAAGGATTACCCTGGTTTTGTTGCCAATAGAATTTTGATGCCCATGCTAAATGAATCCATTGAAACACTTTATAATGGCGTAGCCGGTGTTGAAGAAATCGACACGGTCATGAAATTGGGAATGGCACATCCCATGGGACCTTTACAATTGGCCGACTTTATTGGTCTGGATGTGTGTCTATCAATTTTAAATGTGATGTACGATGGGTTTAAAAACCCTAAATATGCACCTTGCCCCTTATTGGTGAATATGGTAAGGGCTGGAAAACTGGGCGTAAAATCTGGTGAGGGTTTTTATGATTATTCAGAAAGCAAGAAAGCTGAAAAAGTAGCAAAACAGTTTACTTAAAACATCAAGAGTTATCAGCTTACATTAAGGCAAATGGTTATACAAGACAATCTTAAACAAATCCAATCCAATCTTCCAGATCATGTTACTTTAGTTGCGGTTTCCAAAACAAAACCCATAAGCGATTTAATGGAAGCTTACCACGCAGGTCAACGTGTTTTTGGCGAAAACAAAATTCAGGAAATGGTTGAAAAACACGGCCAAATGCCCAATGATGTAGAATGGCATATGATAGGTCACGTACAGAGCAATAAAGTAAAATACATGGCCGATTTTGTGAGTTTGATCCATGGTGTTGACAATCTTAAATTATTGAAAGAAATCAATAAACAAGCTTTAAAACACAATAGAATTATCAAGTGTTTGTTTCAAATTAAAATTGCTGAAGAAGAGTCCAAATTTGGAATGAGCACTGATGAAGCAAAGGAAATTTTACAATCTAAAGAATTTTCTGAACTAAAAAACGTTTGTATTGTTGGTATTATGGGAATGGCGACCTTTACTGATGATGAAACTCAAATCAAACAAGAATTTAAAAAATTAAAGTCAAGTTTCGATGATCTTAAGCCATTAGAAACCTTCAACTTTAAACCTAAAACCATTTCAATGGGTATGAGTGGAGATTATCATTTGGCCATTGAATGTGGAAGTACCATGATTAGGGTTGGAAGCAGTATATTTGGCGAACGGAATTATGATTAACAATGAAAAATTAATTTGAAATTTGACTGATGACGGGTGACCGAAGACTGAACAATGAACACTGAATCAAAACCATGACATCCATAAATCAATAAATAGTTAAACAGTTAAACGAATAAACGGCTAAACACATAAACACTATTTGTACGCAATATTAGACATAGAAACCACTGGTGGTAAGTATAACGAAGAAGGGATAACAGAGATTGCAATTTATAAATTTGACGGCCACAAGGTTGTCGATCAGTTTATTAGTTTAATCAATCCTGAACGTGAAATACAACCTTTTGTAGTCAATCTCACGGGCATAAACAGCAATATGCTCCGCAATGCTCCGAAGTTTTATGAGGTTGCCAAACGTATTGTGGAAATCACCGAAGACTGTATAATAGTAGCTCATAATGCTCAATTTGACAATCGTATTTTAAAAACAGAATTCAAACGCTTGGGATTTGGATTCAAAAGGGAAACACTTTGTACCGTAGAATTGGCAAAAATGTTAATACCGGGACATGACTCTTATAGTTTAGGAAAGTTGGCAAGAGCTTTGGGAATTCCGGTGAACGATAGACATCGAGCAGATGGTGACGCTGTGGCTACTTTAAAATTGTTTAAAATTTTGCTCAATAAAGATCTGGACAAATTCATAATTCAAGATAGTATCCGTTTGGAACCAAAGTATCAATTGGAACCTAACCATAAAGATATTATTGATGCTTTGCCTTCCATAACCGGCGTATATTATATTCATGATGAGCATGGAAAAATCATCTATATTGGCAAAAGTAAAAATATTAAACACCGCATAAATCAGCACTTTACTAATACGAGTCCAAAATCAAAAAAAATTCAATTATTTGCTAAATCGGTAACCTATGAAGCAACAGGCAATGAACTTGTTGCCTTATTAAAAGAAAGTCAAGAAATAAAACGCAACAAGCCACTTTACAACACAGCTTTGCGAAGAAATATATTTACGCATGCACTTTATAGTTTTAAAGATGATAATGGATATATCAACTTAAAAATTGACAAAGCAGATGGTAGAAAAAAAGCAATAACCACGTACAGTAATTTGCAAAGCGCGAAAAGCTTTATGTTCAAAGCTGTAGAAGACTATACACTTTGCCAAAAATTATCAGGTTTATATCCTTCAAAGTCCAATTGTTTCAACTTTACAATAAAAAGTTGTAATGGTGCCTGTATTCAAAAAGAACCTGTTGAAGAATATAACCAACGTGTAATGAAATTGATTGCCAAAAACAATTATGATAGCAAAAATATGGCAATTGTAGATAGAGGAAGAGAAATTGAAGAGCGCAGTGTCATTTATATTGAAAATGGGGTGTTTAAAGGATTGGGATTTTTTGACTTAAATTACCAAATCAATAATCTGGAAATTTTGGAGTCCATCATAACACCTATGGAAAACAACAGAGACACCCAGCATATTATACAAAGCTATTTAAGACGAAATAAAAACCTTAAAATTGTTCAGATAAATAGTAAATAATGCTTTAGAAGTCTTTTTATTAAATTTGATGCTATGATTCAACCAAAAAAAACAACCGAATGGAGAGATAAAATCCACGAGGTCATTTACGGTACCCATACACCAGCAGGAAAGCTGTTTGATATTATTTTATTGATAGCGATTTTATACAGTATCATTATTGTGATGCTTGAAAGCGTTCAATCATTCGACAATAAGTACCATGATTTTTTTAATATTTCTGAATGGACTGTTACCATATTGTTCACCATCGAATATATTTTAAGGATTATTAGTGTTAAAAAACCCAAAAAATATATTCTAAGCTTTTATGGTATAGTTGATTTACTTTCTACACTGCCTAAATATCTTTCTTATATAATATTAGATTCCCAGTTTTTATCGGTATTTAGAGCCTTGAGATTATTAAGAGTTTTCAGAATTTTAAAACTCATCCGTTTTGTTGGAGAATCCAACAATCTTCTTCGAGCTTTGAAAAATAGCAGGTCTAAGATTTTAATTTTCATCTTCTTTGTATTTATTATTTCCATTATATTGGGAACTGTGATGTACCTTATTGAAGGTCCTCAAAATGGATTTAAAAGTATTCCACAAAGTATCTATTGGTGTATTGTAACGCTCACAACAGTTGGATTTGGGGATATTACACCTCAAACACCTATAGGTCAAATGTTAGCAACCGTAATTATGATTATTGGTTATGGTATTATTGCTGTGCCTACAGGCATAATTTCAGCTGAGTATACAGTTTCAAAAAATAAAGAATCAAACACTACTGATAGTTCCTGTAGAAATTGTGGCAGCGATATTATTTTTAGTGATGCCAATTACTGTAGAAAGTGTGGTCACAAATTAAAAGAAGATGCCTAAAACACTTATTTCTATTGTTGGTCCAACTGCAATAGGTAAAACAGCTTTAAGCATACAATTGGCAAAACATTTCAATACCGAAATCATTTCGGCTGACTCAAGGCAGTTTTTTAAAGAAATTAAAATTGGTACTGCTGCTCCAACTCCACTTGAACTTGGCAGTGTAAAACATCATTTTATTCATCATATATCTATTGAAGATGAATATAACGTTGGTGCTTTTGAAAAAGATGTTATTTCTAAACTTGACTACTTATTTAAAACCCATGAAGTAGTTATTATGGTAGGAGGTTCAGGGTTGTATGTTGATGCAGTGACCAAAGGTTTGGATGAATTTCCTAAAATAGATCCCAATATTAGAATGGAACTTAATAAAAAACTGAAAACCGAAGGCCTGAAGGTGCTTCAAGAACAATTAAAAAGCTTAGATTTAGATGCTTACAATACAATAGCCATTGATAATCCTCATCGTGTTATAAGGGCATTGGAGGTTAGTATTGGAAGCAGAAATCCTTATTCTTCTTTTTTGAATAAAGGTAAATCCCAACGCAAATTTAAATCAATAACCATTGGTTTGACTGGAGATAGAGACATCATTTACAGTAGAATAAACGAACGTGTTAATAACATGTTCGAGGAAGGATTGATTGAAGAAGTCAAATCGCTAATTCCCAAACAGCACCTAAATGCATTGAAAACTGTAGGATACAAAGAATTGTTCAATTATTTTAATGGTGAATGGACTTTGGATTTTGCCATTTCAGAAATCAAGAAAAACTCCAGACGGTTTGCAAAAAGACAATTGACATGGTTCAAAAAAAATGAAGATATCATATGGTTTGATTACAAAACAGACATCAATGTAATTGTCAATCGCATAGAAAAAGAGCTGAAAAGTTGAATGTTTAAAAAATTTTAATAAAAAAACTCAAAGTCAATTTATTAATACTACCTTTGTGGCTTAATTAATTTAAATTTTATTATGAGTAAAGGTACCGTAAAATTTTTCAATGATTCAAAAGGTTTTGGATTCATCGTTGAAGAAGGAAACAAAAAAGAACATTTTGTACACATTTCTGGTTTAATCGACGAAGTTCGTGAAGGAGATGAAGTAGAATTCGACTTAACAGAAGGAAAAAAAGGATTGAACGCAGTAAACGTAAAAGTTATCTAATATTTCGATTATCTTTAAAAAAGACAAAGCCTATCATAATGATAGGCTTTTTTATTTGAACGCAATTTTAACAACTAGTCATTTCTATTCACCACCAATCTAAATCCTTCACCATGTATGTTAAGGATCTCAACATTTGGATCTAATTTTAAATATTTACGCAATTTGGCTATGTAAACGTCCATACTTCTTGATGTAAAATAATTATCATCACGCCAAATTTTAGTGAGTGCCAGTTCACGTGGCATCAAATCATTTTCGTGAAGGGCAAGCAAACGCAATAACTCATTTTCTTTAGGAGATAGTTTAATTGGATTACCTCCATTAAACTTTAGGAAACGTAATTTTGAATTCAAATCGAACCTGCCAATTTTAAACTCAAACTGTTTGCTATCTGTTATTGTATCGGTAGCTTTACGCTGAATTATTGCCTTTATTTTCATTAACAACACTTCACTGTCAAAAGGTTTATTTAAATAGTCGTCTGCTCCTACTTTGTATCCTTTCAACACATCTTCTTTCATGGCTTTAGCAGTCAAGAATATAATTGGAACATCGGCATTTTTTTCCTTGATTTCTTTAGCAAGTGTGAACCCGTCTTTGTATGGCATCATAACATCTAAAATACAAAGATCAAAATCGTCTTTTTTGAATTTCTCGAACCCTTCCATACCATTCTTTGCGTGAACGACATCGTAATCGTTCATCATCAAATAATCTTTTAATACGGTTCCAAAATTAGGATCGTCCTCTACCAAAAGAATTTTTTTATTTTGTGTTTCCATAATTTATGATATTAATGGCAGTTTTATTGTAAATATACTGCCTTTTCCTTTTTCACTTTCTACTGATATGTGACCTTGATGGTCTTCTACTATTTGTTTTACATAAGCCAATCCCAATCCATGGCCTTTTATGTTATGAACATTCCCTGTATGTTCTCTATAAAATTTTTCAAAAATATGTTTTTGAACTTGTTTGGACATACCATTACCCTGATCGGCAATTTTCAATACTATATTATTTCCAACGTTTTCAGTATAAACATCAATTTTTGGCGAATCGTCGCTATATTTAATGGCATTATCCAGAACATTAACTATAACGTTAGTAAAATGACTTTCATTTGCCAAAACAGAAGTTCTTTCTGCGTCTAAATGCGTTTTTACATAACCTTTCCTATCTTCAACCATAAGTTCCATATGTGCAATTGCATCTTGAATTAGATCGTGCAAGTCAATTCTGTCCTTACTTATATTAAGTTCATTTTTTTCAAGTTTAGATATACGCAATACATTTTCTACTTGTGCGTGCATGCGTTTGTTTTCATCCCTTATCATATTTAAATACCGCATCACCTTTTCTTGGTCACCAATAATTTTTGGATTTTTTATAGAATCTAAAGCCAAATTGATAGTTGCAATTGGTGTTTTAAATTCATGCGTCATATTGTTGATGAAGTCTGATTTAATCTGTGATATTTTACGCTGTTTTATAAGTTGCATAATTGCGCTTGTATAAGCTATAACAATAATTAAAGTAAAAATTATAGAAAGAATCAACATTTTTAAAATTGAAGAAAACAAAAATTTGTTTCGATCTGGAAAGTTGACATACAATCTATAATTGCTTTCATTGTTATTGTCTAAAAAAACAGGCACACCATAAGTTGATGATTTTGTTAGTTCAAAATTATCGGACTGTACTTTGGTCGCCAAATCTTTATCGTAAATGGCAAATTCGAAATCAATTTCAACACCATCGCTTTTTAACTGTTTATCCAAAAATTCTCTAACAATTTCAGGAGTAATTCGTTTATAAATTGGGTAATTTTTAAATCGCTCTCGTGTAGCCGCAATAAAATGGGCTTGCATTAAGGGTGTAAGTGTCTGTATATTTTGAAATGATTTTTCGGGACTGATCTTAAAATCACTATCTATACCATTATTACTATAAACTTTGGTGTCTTGCTTATTGGTTATTCTGTTTAAACTGATACTATCTAAACCTATGTCAAAGAACATTGATGGTATTTTATAGCTTTCTTCCAATATACCATTTCTGAAAATTACCGTTTCATTATTCACTTCATCCTGATATTTTAGGATAATTTCACTTAATGCTGTGGTATCCGGTTTTCCTCCCTTTTCAATATATTCTTGGAGCCTTTTATCAAAAACAGCAAATTCTCTGTCTTCAATTGCCTTTGAAACAAAACTTAATGAACGTTTGACATTTAACGTAAATTGTTTTTCTTCATTTTTGAATGTATTGTCAATAAAATAGGTCTGAACGAAAATGATTCCTATGAGAGATAAACTCATCAAAATCACCAATAAAATGAAAAGCTTTTTGCCCATCGTTCAAATTTAACATTTTAACATTTAGCTATTATACCCTTTAACCTTACATTAACAAAAATGTTAAAATTTTGCCTTTTAAAGATCTTTAAGTATAGCGTTATGTATTTTCAACACTTGTGCTTTTGTGTGATCTAATTGGTCGTTAATGATTACAAAGTCTGTCATTTTAACTTTTTCTTGGTCACTAATTTGATTTTTTATAATCGACACTATTTTTTCTTTGGAGGTGTTATCCCTTTTTATAATGCGTTTAATACGTTCCTCTTCATTAGCAATAACTGTAATAATATAATCATATTGTGATTGCATATTGTGTTCAAAAATTATTGCAGCTTCTTTTATCACATATTTTGAAGTTTGTTTTTGTAACCATTGCTTAAAATGTGTTGCTACTTTAGGGTGAATGATGGCATTCATCTTATCTAAATAAACCTTGTCATTAAAGATTTTTGATGCAATATAGGCTCTATTAAGTTCATTGTTTTCATAAGCTTTAGGCCCAAACAAATCAATCAACTTACGTTTAATGACCTTAGAAGTAGCCATTAGTTTTTTGGCTTCGAGATCAGCAATATAAACAGGCACACCTAAATCATTAAACATATTAGAGACTGTGGTTTTACCACTTCCAATTCCTCCTGTAAGACCTACTATTTTCATTGTAATAAAATAAATTCAACCTTATTTTGCTTTAATCTTACATTTTTGACCAATTCGGGGGTTTTAACCAATTTGGGAACAAAAAATGATTTATTTGTGTTTTCAATTTCGAAAAAATCACATTCCACTTTAAAGTCCAAGGGTTTAATGTTTTTATAATCATTCAAACTTACATAATAAGACACCGTTATTGATTTTGGGAAATAGTTTATAGAAATATCCAAAGGTTTATTGACTATTGTTACTGGAACCTCTAAAGTGCCTTCTGTAAATTTTTCAACTTTAGCGGACACTCTTACATCGTTGTTTGAAAACTTGACTTTTCTATTTTCAAATTTCTTCAATAAAAGTACAGTATTAATAGTGTCGATAACATTTTTTAAGTTCAATAGTTCTGTTTCTACTTTTGTTATTTCTGAAATGTCAGATGCTGAACCAATAACATCAATGGAATCTGGTGAAATTGTAAAATCTTTCAATATATCATAACCAGATTTAAAATTTACTTTTGAATTTAAAATCACTGGCACTTTTTTGATGGCAAGTGTTTCAAAAGGGAATATAATAGTATCAGGTTGCAGTGAAATAATTTCTGTGGAATTTATTAATTGATCATTGGTTTTATTTTTGTTCTTATTGGCAACCCAAACATAATTATTGTCCTTTATAAATACATCGGTATTAAAATCAATCTTAATTGATTGTTTTTTAAATTGATAAGACATTAAATTAAACCCATAATCAGAAACAACTGCGTGGCATTTGGGCAAGCTATCTAAAGTGATGATTTTATGTTTGGGCAAATTGACATAAATAATGTCAAGGGTTATATTATCAGTATATTTTTTAGAAAGTTTGGTTAGAGCCAAAAAGGCAAAAGTGAGTAAAAAGAATAAACCAAAAACATTCAGTTTTTTGTTCTTAATAGATCTTAAAACCTTCGATTTTAATTTAGTCAACATGTTTGAAAAATAAATTTGGAAAATTGTGTTCCGGGTTTTTCCCTAAAACTTTAATTGCGAAAGATGATTTCAAAAACCCATATCCATAACCAAAAAACTGAACTAAAATTGCTAAAATTGATAGACTAGCTACCAATACGTTTTTTGATTCTATAAAAGCCACAAAAAATGCAACTAAAAAATACAGGACATAAAGCATTAAAAACCAATTGAATCCCAAAATAAAAAAAAGTATAGAGGCAATAAATCCCAAGCTAAATAATGTAGGAAACCAATATATTAAACGACTGGTTTCAGGATACCAAGAGTTTAAAATAGGCCTAGTCATTCCAAATTTATAAACTTGCTTAGCAAATTTAGACCATGAAATACGTCGTTTATGAAACACATAGGCTTCATTTATAAGTTCTGTTCGAAAACCAAGTTTGTGAAGTCTAATAGACAAATCGGGATCTTCTCCTGGATGGATAGTCCCAAAACCACCTGAAACTTCAAAGGCAGCTTTAGAAAGTCCCATATTGAAACTTCTGGGTTGAAACTTTGCTTTATTATGCTTTCCTCCTCTTAATCCACCAGTTGTGATAAATGATGTCATAGCAAAATTAATGGCTTTTTGAATGTCTGTAAACGATTCATGAGCTGTGTCAGGCCCACCAAAACAATCCACAAAATCTTTGCTCAAATGTTCATTTACGATATTTAAATAAGTCTTTGGAAGTAAACAATCGGAATCCAGAATAATGAAATAATTACCTTTTGCGTGACGCATGCCATAATTTCTTGAATCACCTGGCCCAGAATTTTTTTTGTAATAATATGAAATATTTAATGTGTCTGAATATTTATCAACTATTCCTTTGGCAGTAATGGTTGAACCATCTTCAACTATCACAATTTCATAATCTAAATTGCTTTCAAGTTTGGTAAAACTCTCCAAAAGCTCATTAACCTCTTCAGGTCTATTATAAACAGGAATAATAAATGAAAAATGTAATTGCTTCATACCTTACAAAAGTAATTAAAGAAAATTCAAAAGCCACTAATTTAGTGGCTTTTGAATTTTATAATCTAAGCGAATAATTAATTACTAATTTAAAATTTTATTCCTTCATAAAAGCTTCCATAACTTCATTACTAACACCCATATTACTAAAGCCACCATCATTATATAAATTTTGAAGTGTAACACGCTTGGTCAAGTCACTAAATAAAGTGACCGTATAATTTGCACAATCCAAAGCTGTTGCATTCCCCAATGGTGACATTTTATCGGCATAAGCAATAAATCCGTCAAATCCTTTAACACCTTGACCTGCAGTTGTAGGTGTTGGAGATTGTGAAATGGTATTTACCCTTACTTTTTTATCTTTTCCGAAGAAATAT
>BS_KBA_SWE02_21mDRAFT_10001087_pt1 | contig 10353 bp, 12 predicted proteins | sample BalSeasSWE02_21m_FD_9196 | JGI IMG/M metagenome (IMG submission 9196)
CGCAAGTTATGGAAACGACATGACGTTTAGTTCCGCATGTTCTGGTGGGTTTATTGGAGGAACTGTTAAAGAACGTTCCACCCTTGTACCAATTGAGGGGGCACTAATAGCAACCGATGCCGGTGGCCAGACCGAGAGCCGTTTCGATGGAATCTATCTTATGGCCGACCACCCATCAGGCTCCTTCATGATAACAGTCCAGGCGTCCGGATACAGTTCAGTGAGTTCTTCCATGGAAGTCCCCGAGTGTGGAAACCAGATCAAAGAGTTTGTGCTGACGCCTCTGACTTCGGTTTTCCCTGATATAAAAGCCAACGGCAAGGGTGGTTCGATCATGGCTTCCTCCACCGCTCCCCTTCTTATTACGGTAAGCTTAGATCCAGTCGGTCATGCCGGACAAAACGCAGACTGGTGGTTAATAGAAACAACTCTCGACGGAACGATCAAATGCTTTGACCTAACCACGAGTTCAATGGTCGAGGGTTTCTTCTCCACGTATCAGGGGCCTCTATTCAGTTTCAGCACCACGCAGCTCTTAAACCTCTCAGGCTTGGGGGAAGGTGTTCATACTTTTTACTTTGGCGTTGATCTAAACATGAATGGGTCAATTGACTCCAATTCACTGTACTTAGACAGTGTGAGTGTCAGCGTGACTGCCCAATAATCCATGTGCCTTTTGCTGGTTTCAGATTTAAACTTTTTTTTGAGCGGCCATTTGAGCAAATAGGCTTTGCAAATTCAGTGTTCTATATTACTGGAAATTGAAATATGGGCCCTGGTATGGATGGCCTCGATACCTACAAGAAAATCCTTGAGCTGCATCCTGGACAGAAGGCAATAATTGCCAGCGGGTTTTCTGAAACAGACCGTGTCAAAAAGCTTCAGAATCTGGGTGCAGGAGCCTATATAAAAAAGCCGTTTTTGCTGGAAAAGCTTGGGATTGTGGTATACAGGCGAATCATTTTCCGCACCTCTTTTTTTGTGGTCCCGCCGGTGGATCTATACAGAAAACCCAGTGTTTTCGCCTCTCCACGAGGGACCAATCTGTTGTTCCTGTTTATCCCGGTTTGCGGTGAGTGGGCTTACACCGTGTATACACCAGCCAAACGAAAAAGGTCACATATAACGAAAGATGCTGAATCTAAATTGCTACCTTAACATAAAACCGAACCACATAAATCATCAGAATTCAAGGTTACTCGGAAACCGAGAGCCAGCGAAATCCGAACCACTCGGTCCCGCTCAGACCACAATATGTTCGTTCTTGTTGAACCTGTGTGATTTTGCTCCAGGTCGTTTACATTCTATGGCTTCTCATAAAGATATACCCGGCTACCTTTGAAGCCGTGGGGGGCCGTTGGAACAGCTTCGTATTGAAAAACTGAATAGACGTGGTCCAGAAATACGGACCCGACCAAAATAGTATTTTCGTCACCTACATCAAGAGGATGGAACTGGAGACTGAACAGGCCGCTGCTTCCAATTTGCCATATGTAGTCCTCGGGCTGAAGCGTGTATCCATGGCCGTTGATTTCCAGTCTGAGACAGGGAAATTCCTGAATGAGAGAGGGGTCGGAAAAGGTAGAGGGCAGCTTCTCGCCGTCAGGCTTCGTCGTGATCCGGTCAATCAGGTATTCTATGAGCACGGGGCTCCCTTTGAACCGTGAAGACCCGGTGTCCAGAGCCAGATTAACCGGTCTGTCAAGTAGGGGAGTGGAATCCCTTTGTATCTGTTCCAGCTCGATTGTCCAGAGGTTGAGATTGTCCGCAACCGAAGTGAGCGGAAGTTCGTTTATGGTGTTGGCATCGTATCTCGAGGGATCTGTTCCTCCAACAATGCATCCCCCATCGTCGCCATCTATCCAGAATGAAACCAGCGGATCGGGGATGACACCTTGATTGAGCATTATAGGAAGAAGGCTTTCCGGGTTGTTCGGCTCATCCGGCGCATTGAAGATTACCGGAAAACCTACCCCTCCACACATGTCCAAGTCTTTCCAGTTCGTGGAGCCCGGTGCATCTTTCAAAATCGCCGATAAAAATTTCATCCAGAGTTTAATATCTCCCCGCTTCGGATCACTGAATCTCATATAATCTCTACCCGATAGTGACTCGAACGCTCCCCAGGAACCGAGATCGTTGTTTTGCCACGTTGCTCCAGCCACCTCGTTGTGAGTAGCCGATAGGATGAGATCGTATTTGTATCGCTTCGTGGAGCATGCTTCAGTTGAGCATAAAGAGGAGGTAACCCAGGTGTTCGTGGTTCCAGTATCCATCATGACCGTCATGGTCTGACCTGGCGTCCCAAGAAAAAGCGTGGCATACCATGGTGTGGCCCCATTGTCCATTAGAGGCCCCTTTGTTAGCGGAAATAAGCAGCCGCAGGGGGCCGATTGGCTGTTGGCAGAATCTCCGGAACACCCTACGGAAAGCATGCTGCCGGGAAAGAAGCCGACCCCCGCAGCAAAGGAAGCAACGTTCTTAAGAAATGTTCTTCTGCTTAGATTATCTGGCATGGGCCTCTTCGTATTTCATCTGCAGTTGCCTGGGGCGAGATAATTATGGTTCTCACGATTTTCCATATGAGTCGGAAGTTGTGAGTCCCTCTTGATACATCAGGTGATTATCGGCTTGCCATAAGTGCTTAATACGACAGCCGCTGCATGCTTCAGGGCGCCCTCCAGGTTATGCTTGTGGACCCCAACAATGCCTCCCCCGATTGGCATTTGTTACAGAACGTGGTGATCCCGATATAACCTCTGAACGGAATCTGGAGCTTCGGGCGTCTCAAACTAACAAGTTCTAATCGTGATTTTTTCCGTTCACAAAAAATGAAAGATAATGATTCCGACCTGTGCGGCCGGCAAAGTCAATTTCATATTCACGCTCGCCACAATCACACAGGGTCTCGCTTGTCTGCGCTCAGGTTGACCCCTTTGATGGTCCGTTTGACCGGTTAGAGGGAAAAATCGCCTTTTGCAATGCGTTCACGCAGAAGTTATTCAGGCTTTCATTTGACTGTAGAGCTCGTATAGCGAGGACTTTGTGCAATTCTTTTCCGGGTCTAAGTAGAAATTTACCGGAATATTTTTTTCCGGCGGTTTCAGCGGGAAGGGGTTTCCGGTCTTCTTTATATAGGGCAATGTTTTCTTCGACAATTTCACAGAGTTCTCTGTAGACGTCAGCTTCATTTTCACCATGGCACCCGCCATAGAAGAGGCCGGGACAAATACCCACGTAACATTGATCTTCTTGCGACCATTCAACAATTTTCAGATAACGGTCGGAATCTCTCATTTTCTTGACTCCTCAATTGCCTTTTTCGCATCTCTTTCTTGGTAACACAGAACATCATCACCAAGTTTGCCGGAAATTGTTACTGGTTGTCCCACCTTTGAATGGATGAAGTTGCGGTGGCTACCTTTGCCGCCCCGATTAACGAAACCTGCTCTTTCAAGTTCCTTGACGAGTTGTTTGATCTTCGGTAGCATAATGGACATAGTATCAATCCGATACCATCATGTCAATTATTTCTGTCGGCAATTCTCATGTTTAAAACATACCCCTTGGGGAATGGCGCCCCGAAATGAATGCGGACCCATAATGAGCATTGCTGGAACCAATGGATTCTGATTGCTCTCCCATACTTCCCGTGATATAAAGCCCTCATATTTTGGATTTTTCATCACTTACCTGATCCTGTTCGTTTTTTTTGACAGGGCCGTTGATTTATGGGTTCACCATCACTGGGCGGACACCTGGGTTTTCACGTCTTCCAAATATGTTTCCTGCCTGGCAAGGGGTCTTTTATCTGGCTTGGAATCGCGCTCGGTCTTATTCTCATCGTTGCATCCGACCCCAAGGCGACAAAACCGTGGTCAAAGATTCTTCTCTATGTCTTTGTTTCAGCGGCCATAGCCATCGTCATCGGGGAAGGGCTGAAATATCTCCTGGGCCGTTATCGCCCCACGATGCTCTTTGAGCAGGACCTGTACGGGTTTCATTTCTTTTCGGGAAGATGAGAATTGAATTCGAACCCTTCCGGGCACACGATCAGGGCTTTCTCTATTCTCACCGCCCTGTGGACTTATGTGTACTTTTTCAAGAAAGACCCGCTCGCCGCTTCAGGAATTGCGGCCCGCGAGAGAAGCATCCAACAGAGAAATGATTCATTGGCAACAGCAGTTACGGGTGGAAACAAAACTTTTAACGGAACAGGATGGATGTGAAATGGAACAGGAAAAGCGGTTGCTTATGGTAACCATCTCAGGGAGGGACCGTCCGGGCATCATGTCGGCGCTCCTCAACGTACTGGTAAAGAATGATGTGGAAATCGTAGATGTGGGACAGACCGCATTGCAGAAGATGCTAGGACTGTATTTTGTCCTTGACCTTGGCAAGGGAGCAAATGCTGCGGACAGCGTCATGAAAGATCTTCTTTTCGAGGCCAATCAGCTTGGTCTCACTCTGAATTTCCAGCTTTTTCAGCCCAGGGAAGCCGAGAGAATCCGGCAGCACAGCCATTTTGTTCTCCATTTTTTCGGAGATACCAGATCCNTNGCNGAAATTTCAAAAATTCTCGCCGATGAGCAGGTGAATATAGAAACCATTTCCAGCACCATTCATCATGGCAGCAGATCTATTGAAATGATTCTCGATGTGGAGGATGTGTCTGATCTGACAAGGCTGAAACATCGTATCATGTCCAAGAGCCGAGCATTGAACACGGATCTGGGATTTCAAAAACAGGAGGCATACCGAAAGAACAAACGCCTGATTTTTTTCGATATGGACAGTACCCTGGTGGACATGGAAATCATCGATGAACTGGCCGACCGGGCAGGCGTGAAAAGAGAGGTAGCCCGACTGACGGAAAAGGCCATGCGGGGGGACTTTGACTTCGAAGAATCTCTCATCCAGCGAGTGGCACTGCTCAAAGGGCTGGACCTGAGCGACTTAGAGGCGGTGAGAGAAAGCATCCGTCTCTCCGAAGGCGTGGAGGAGCTGGTGGCCTCGCTAAGATGGCTGGGTTTCAAACTGGGCATCGTTACGGGGGGTTTTGATTATTTTGCCGAGCACCTGAAAGAGAAACTCGGTTTCGATTTTGCCCGCGCCAACAGGCTGGAAATCAAGCAGGGGGTCCTGACCGGAAAAGTTATCGGAAAGATTATTGACGCCGCGGAAAAGGCCCGCATTGTCAGCCGGACAGCATGCGACCTTGGGGTCCCCATGGATCAGGTCGTAGTGGTGGGAGATGGATCAAACGACGCGCTCATGTTAGGCCAGGCCGGCCTCGGAATCGCCTACAACGCCAAAAAAGGATTGGATCAAATCGCCAATTTTTCCCTGGGACATGCCCGTTTCACGCACATCTTTCATATCCTGGGCATCACACAGGAAGACATCGAAGATGCGGTTTCCTGCAAACAGCGATGAAAATACTCTGTACAAGAGTTCAAACGCATGCACAATTTGGTTGATCCGAACCTTCCATCGGTTTATGCTCCCGCAGCAATTTTACGAAACCTGAACAAAAAGGGAAGACCATTCATGAAAAAACGTCGTTTTCAGATAGACGGGACCGTCCTGTTTATCCTGCTTCTCATCCTGTCCGTGGCGCTCTCCTTTATATTTCCTGACCTGGGAGTGAAAGGAGGAATCCTGCACACCGAATATACAACCAAAGCAGCCGTCTTTATTATTTTCATTATTCAGGGATTGACGCTCCCTTTAGGCGAGTTACGGAAGGGTTTGGCCCAATTCAGGGTTCACGCCTCTATTCAGGCCTTTATCTTCCTGTTTCTGCCGGCTTTTATATACACCGGCCTCCTGTTTACGAGAAAACTTTTCCCATTTGACCTGGCTATTGGATTTCTCTTCCTCTCCATCGTTCCCACAACCATCTCCACCTCCGTGGTGTTCACCACTCAGGCCGGGGGCAACAGCTCCATCGCCCTGTTTAATGCTTCTCTGTCCAACATTCTCGGGGTATTTCTTGTTCCCCTGTGGATTTCTTGGCAATTGGGGGGAAAGGTGGACATTCCCCCTGCCGGAGACCTTATTCTCAAAATCATGGTCATCGTCCTGCTCCCCTTTGTAATAGGACAGATTCTCAGAAACTGGCTGGCATGGTGGGCTGCGACCAGGAAGAAAAAACTCTCCAACCTGAGCATGATGCTGATCCTGTTTATCGTGTACGCTACGTTCTGCTCCGCCGTCAAGAGTGATACCTGGGGGAAACTGGGCCTTGAGGAGATCGGAGTGATATTCCTTGCCACCTTGATTCTGCTGATTCTTGTGATGATTGCCGGCAGGCTGTGCTGGAAAGGATTAGGCTTTGGCAGGGAGGACGGGATTGCTTTCTTTTTCGGCGCAACCCAGAAGGCGCTATCTACCGGAATCCCCATGGGTCACGCGATCTTTGCGTCCACCGGACTGAATCTGGCCTTGATTCTCGTTCCCCTGATGCTGTACCATCCCCTGCAGTTGTTGCTGGGAAGCATCATTGTGGGACGTCTTTCAAGAAACAAATAGGAACCGTTCAGGCTTTCACGGATTTTCCGATCTTTATCCCTGCCTCCATGGTTTTGTCTCCCCCGCTTCTCTTCGCCTCGTACATGGCCAGGTCCGCCCTCTTCATCAGGGACTCGGCCTCTTCTCCCTGACCGACCTGGGCGACTCCCAAGCTCAGAGTAACTCCCAGCCCGCCGGCCTTTTCTGAAGATATGCGGTAGGGGCACGCGGATTTGAATTCCTCCCTGAACTTTTCAGCGACGGTTGAGGCGCTGGAAAGACCGGTTTCGGGAAGGATAATCACAAATTCATCTCCTCCATAGCGAAAAGCCGCGTCCGTTGCACGCAGAATTTTCTGAGCCGTTTTCCCCACCAGATGCAGGATGGCATCCCCTTCAATATGCCCAAACTGATCGTTGCACTGCTTGAAGTTATCCAGATCAAGGACAATAAGACTCAGCGGCCTATTGTAGCGTTCAGCCCGTTCCAGTTCTTTTGAAAGGATCGAGTGGAAGTGCCGGTGATTGAAAAGTCCGGTGAGTCCGTCCCTGATGGAAAGCTCCAGAAGCCGGGCTTCCATCTCATTTTTCAAAGTCAGGTCATGAAAGAAACCAACACTGCCGATCTCCTGTCCATCCTTATGGATCAGCGCAGCAGAGAGCCGTATGGGAACAGTTCGGCCGTCCTTGGTCGTAACGTCCACCTCAAAGCCCTCCAGTTTTCCCTCTCCCCCGTGCTCCGGGCTGTAGATCAGTTTCTTGATACGACGAGCCAGTTTTTCCGGATGATAGATCTGGGTAATATGCAGCTTGCCAATCACCTCATCCATTGTGTAACCGATGAGCTTTTCAGCCGCCTTGTTAAAAATTACAACGGTCCCTTTCTGGTCGACCCCGATGATGCCATCAGGACAAAGCGGAATAATGTCTTCAAAAATATCCATTTGGACCATGGTATCCTCCTGAGTTTCACTCCCTGAAATCGTATCTTACAACGATCAGCAATGGCCAATTCCCTTAACGGTTACAGGCAAGTATACGGGTTTCGCTTGAAAAAACAACGGTCATTTTCTGAAAAGAAACAGACGTGACAAATCCCCTGCCAAAGGTCTTATGTTCGAGAACATCTTCTACCTTGAACGACCCTGATATGCTGTAGGGTACGGATTCCTTCCGACCAAATTTTCCAGAGAGCGCCTCAAATTCCGATGAACTCCCCATTTTTCCGGCCTCCGGATTTTTCTTTATGACCTTCTCCTTCTTCCCGGGAGTTTTTTTCCTGTCGGGGTGGTATTTATGCTCACTGCCGCATGTAAGACATTTGACCTTTTTCACGATTCCGTCCATGCCATGGAAAACCACAACATGCTTCAGCTCCATTTTGCATCTCGTGCAGGTTGTCATCATATTCTGAGCAACGGGCGTTCTGTTCTTATCGTTTATCATTCTTTTCCTTGTATATGTTTTCTTCTAAAGTTTTCAAGATAATAGTTTTGGGGACGCAGATTTCCCCAAATATGCGCAGAGCTTTTTGAAAATAAAAAATCAGAGAAAATCCGCTTTGATCCGCGTCCAAATTCCTTTTCTTACTTGGAAGAGCTCTGAACCGAACCTGCATTTTCCTTATTGGCCGAACCACCGGGCCATTCATGATCATACACGGACATAAGGAACACCGAGGCCAGAGGTTGTGTGAAAAGCCATGCAATAAAGACGGTTCCCCCAAGGGCCGAAATCCCGATAAAAAGGATAAAGACCACCACCTGGTCGCCGATCTTCCCCTTGGCGGTCATCCTGTAACTCTCTTTAACCGCCTCTGTCAATGACAATCCTCGATCCGTCATGAGAGGCAACATGTAGAGACAGAGATAGGAGGCGGCCAGAGCAACGAGAATCCCTGGCAGAACGAGAAACATAAACCCGATAAAAACGGCAAACAAGACAACGATACCGAATCCCAGCAAAGGGAAAAAAAGACTCATCTGTGAAAACAGATCCTGGATTTTAGGTTTACGTTTCTCCCTCAGCATGAGGAGAACAGACTGAAAATATCCGGCCATGAGAACCGGCGTGAGGATTCCAAAGGTCGCCAGGCATGCCAGCGACATGACCAGAGTCATCAGAATCAACGGTGCGATAAATTCCAGTGTCAGTTCCCACGTCCTGGTAAAATGTTTTTTGAAATCCATGACTATCGCCCCTCCTTTTTGAGTCAACCATTGGGAATTTTTCTAAAGACCGCCGCCCTGCCAAAACGAACCTCGGGTCTCTCGTCCAGTATCAGACCCGATTCTTCGGCAATACGGATGCTTTTCTCAAACGCTTTTGCGGTTACATGAAACGGAGGTTCAATCATCATGAATCGCCCCTCCTTCCCCAGGCTATCTCGAACCTGCCCCATGAACCCGGGGCCATCCGGGACTTCATGAACCATATAAAAGGCTAAAATAAATTGGGCCTCCACGTTCAAACCAAAAACTTCCCCGTCCGCCAGGTGCGGCTGTATACGGCTCTCAAGCCCTTGCTTTTTTGCCCTTCTCATAACTCCGTCAAGCATTTTCTGCTGAATATCCAAGGCAATAACCCTGCCGGTCCGACCGACCATGCCTGCCAGACCCAGCGCATTGAATCCCAGGCCGCAACCGATATCCACGACAGTCATTCCGGGGTAAACATACCTGCCGAAAAGCTTTTTGGGGTTGTGCACCCATGTGCGCAGACGATGGTCAAAGGTGTAGGCCAGCCACCAGGGGCAGACGTGCTCACGCATAAGTACCTTATCCTCCTAAATAGGCTTTCTTTACCTCAGGGTTCGTAAGGAGATCGGCGGAGGGACCTTCCAGCGCCAGATTCCCGTTTTCGAGCACATAACCCCGCTGAGCAAATTTGAGCGCGGATCGTGCATTCTGTTCCACCAGCAGGATGGCCGTTTTCTCCGCATGGTTAATGTCTCTTAATGCGTCAAACACGACAATCATGAGCAGGGGCGCCAGTCCCATGGACGGCTCGTCCAGGAGCATGACCCGTCTCCCGCTCACAAAGGCTCGCCCGATGGCCAACATCTGTTGCTCACCCCCGCTCAATGTCCCGGCTTTTTGATGGATGCGTTCGTGCAGCCTCGGAAAGATGGAAAATACCTTTGTCAGATCCTTACCTATTGCTTCCCGATCTTTCCTCGCAAAAGAAGCCAGCGTCAGGTTTTCTTTCACCGTCAGGTTCCCGAACAGACGTCGACCTTCGGGAACATGCGAAATCCCCAGCTCACTCACAACGCGGTCTGCAGGATACTTGAGCAGGTCCCTGCCGCCACAGGTCATTACGGTCCCTTCATCTACCGGAATCAGACGGGATATGGCCATCAGGGAGGTGCTTTTACCGGCCCCGTTTGCCCCGATAATAGTCACTATCTCGCCCTCATTCAAATGAAAGGATACCTTGTGAAGCGCCCGAATCTTTTCGTAGGACACCTGGAGATTTTCCACGTTGAGTAGCATCATGCCTCCACCTCGTCACCAAGATAGGCCCTGATTACCTCGGGGTTGCTCTGGATTTCGGAAGGCGTCCCTTCAGCAATAACCTCCCCGAACACGAGGGTCTGTATCCTCTCGCATAATTCCATCACAACCCTCAGCCTGTGTTCGATCAGGAAAATGGCCAGATTCCACTCCCTGTGCACCTGTTGAATGATCGCCATCATTTCTTCCAGTTCTTCCGGATTCATGCCCGCAGTCGGTTCATCCAGCAGGAGCACACTGGGTTCCATAGCAAGGGCGCGAGCCAGTTCCACCCTTCTCTGGGCGCCGTAGGGAAGATTTCTCACACCCTGATCGGCAAAATGGCT
>BS_KBA_SWE02_21mDRAFT_10001088_pt1 | contig 10353 bp, 10 predicted proteins | sample BalSeasSWE02_21m_FD_9196 | JGI IMG/M metagenome (IMG submission 9196)
CGAAGGCAAAACAATGAATTTACTAGCCGATACTTTAGAAGAATTCAAATGTCCGCTGTACGATCCACAAGTGCCTGTTCGTTATGACGAAATGAACGAATAAATTATTTTTCAACAATTATCCAAAACAAAAAATTCCGTAGTANATCGGTTATATCCATTATATCCGTGTGCCTTTTATTNTCCAATTTATAATTACAACCAAACTATGGGAACTTTCGTTATCAGTAAAAGATTTGATGAACGCTACAAATTTGTATTCACATCCAGAAAAGGAAAAACTATTTTCACCAGCCCTTCTTATGAACTCAAAATGGAATGCGAAGAAATTATTGAAGAGGTAAAGTCTGACATCGAAAAATACACTTATGTAAAATCGAGAGCGGCCAACGGGAAATATTTTTTTAAAATGATGCTGGAAGAGACCGTAATTGCCACCAGCCGAAAATATACCACACCATTATTGCTCCAAAAAGGACTTGATGAAATTATTCGTACAGCTGTAAAATCAGAGGTTTTAGATTTTACTATGAGTGAATTTGTTTTTCCGGATTAGGTTTTGCTCAGTAGAAGTAAGTGTTAGAAGTAGCTTTTTTATTTATTCCGCTAATTGGTTTTCAATATCCATTCTTTCGTGTAAAATTCTAACGACTTCAATTTCATTTGCTCTGTCTTTTTTAAAGAAAATTAAATGTGATTTTACTTTTGAGTATCTATATGATTTTCTAATTTTCCCAAAGTCACGAGCCATATCTAAATAATCGACGGTATATTCAATTTCGTCAATGATTAAGTTATAATATCGATCTGCTTGTTGAACAGACCAATTTTCTGCCGTATAAATCCAAATGTTATTAATATCTTCTAATGCCTTTTCACTAATTATATACTCTGGCATTATTTTTGAAAATTAGCTTTTAGCATTTCAAGATTTTTATTGCGGTCAAAATTTCTGATTTTACTACTCTTTTCACCAATTTTTAGTTCATTGATTAGAGATTTTGTTTTAGTTTCTTCTTGCTCAAAAACTCTTAAAGCAGTTCTAACAACTTCACTTACTGAACTATATTTTCCTGTAGAAATTTGTTCATTAATAAAGTTTTCAAAATAGTCTCCTAATAATATTGATGTATTCCGTGCCATAATTTTTATTTTTACCAAATATACCAATAATTGGTATTAAAGTCAAATTTTTTCGATTTTTTGCGCAAAAGTTACTGCTAACGTCAGTTTGTCTAAAAACCTAATAAACTGCGTTTTTAAATTAATTTCAGAGTAAAAATAGTTGATTTAAGCTACAATTAAATATTTTTTAGAATAAATATTTAGTTTTGGATTAGAAATATACCACTCCATTATTTCTCCAAAAAGGACTTGATGAAATTATTCGTACTGCTGTAAAACCAGAGGTTTTAGATTTCACTATGAGTGAATTTGTTTTTCCGGATTAGATTAAAATAATTATAGACGCTTATTTATATTTATTTTAGGATGAGTCAAAACCTACTATAAGAGGTGTTAATTTAATGGAAAAGAAAATCCTATTGCTGTCGCTCCAGAGAATTGTTCTACTGAGGGTTGATAATAATAAGTAAATCCAAAATCAAAATTATGTTTACGTCCTATTGCTAATCCAATACTGAATGGAATATGCATTATTATTCCTGATTTCTTTATATTCGTTTGAGGGGTAAAGGTTTTAAATGAACCTATTGAAGTGCCAATTCCAACTTCAAAATAGGGTGCTACCCAAGGAATAGGAGCTACTACACGAGCTTTTCCTCCAAGTAAAAAAGATTTAGATGTTGCCTCGTATTGAGGTTGGTTTTGTAGATTAGTATTCATAGTTGCAGATGTTGTAATAAATCCAGCATATGGTCTAACACCAAACCATTTAGTTATGCCCAATACATATTCTCCTTGTGCATAAAAACCAGAGCCTGTAACATCTGTATTGTCATATGGAGCACTAAATCCAAGACCTACTGAAGCGTTAATAAATTTCCCCTTTTGTGGTTGAGCATTTGCTATATTAGAAAGTAATATTGTGAAAATAGTAATTGTAAAAAGAGTACGTAAAGAAGACTGAATATGGTGCATTTCTTAATTTTTTAGTTGCGAAATTAAGAATAAATAAGTGTAAACAGTAAAAAATTACTCTTTATTTATTCCAAATCTCCCAAGATTTTTCTGCTTGATATACCAGCATATCCTGTCCATTTTTGGTTTGTGCACCTTGTGCTTTTGCCTTTTTTAGGAATTGGGTTTCAGCAGGGTTATAAACCAAGTCGTAAGCAATATGATTCTTTGTGAAATATTCGTAAGGAATCAAAGGAAATTCTTCGATATTTGGGCTAGTTCCTACTGGAGAGCTGTTAATTACGATTTGGTAATTGTCAAAAGTATCAGCGTTTATTTGCTCGTATGAAATTATATTTTCTTTTTCGCTTCTAGAAACAAAAGTATAATCAATTCCTAATTCTTCTAAAGCAAAAGCCACACCTTTAGAGGCGCCTCCAGTTCCTAGAATTAAAGCTTTTTTGTGATGCGCTTGCAATAATGGTTTTATCGATTCCATAAAGCCATAATAATCGGTGTTGTAACCTTTCAGTTTGCCTTCTTTGGTAAATTTTATGGTGTTTACTGCGCCAATTTTAGCCGCCTTTTCAGACATCTCGTCCATATATTGCATCACTTGTTCCTTGTAAGGAATAGTTACATTTATACCGTAGATATCGGAGTTGTTTTCTATAATTTCAGGGAAATCAGTTATATCTGCAAGGTCAAAATTCTCATAAGTACAACCTTCTATGTTTTCATTTTTGAATTTTTCGGTAAAATACCCTTTTGANAAAGAGTAATTNATGTTGCGCCCTAATAAACCAAAGCGTCTTCTTATTGTTTCTAACATTATGTTTATTTTAAAACACGAATTTGCTTCGCCGGTTCGCAATTNCTCGTGTCACGAATTTGCACAAATAATCTGTATCAATTTGTGAAATTTGTGGTTAAAAAGAGTTACTTATTTTTTATGTTTTGCAATGTAGTTTTGCACCATTTTTCGAGACCAAACCACAGGAAATAAATCTTCTAATATGATATAATTGTCAAAATTCAGGCGCAACCCATTGCTCAAATGGAATTTTGCTTTGATGGTGTTTTGGATCATAAAATACAAACCAGCCAATCGATATTCGACTTCATTTTCTTCCGGAAAATATTCTGAAGCTTGTAGTAAAGTTTGAATGGCACTATCGAATTCGCCCAAAAATTGTAAAATATCTACCCAAAACAACCAAGTGTCTAGAGCATAATCTCCAAATTCTACCGCTTTTCTATATCCAAATTCGGCTTCTTCAAACAAATTTAACTGCTTGTTTATTGAGGCAAATCGTTTCCAATACATACGATTTTGATTGTCAATAGCTAATGCTTTATTGACAAAAAACAATGCTTTCTGGTAGTTTTTTTGGCGAACATAAAAATCAGTAATAGCAATCCAACCTTTATCTAAAAGAGGATCTTCGTGAACCGTTTTATTGAAATATTTTAAAGCCTGAACTTTATTGCCCAATTTTTCATAGCATTTTCCTATTCGAAGTAATGCATAAGAAGTGGCGTCATCTAATTCGATGGTTCTGTTGTAGCTATCAATAGCTTCTTTGTATTTTTTTAATCGCTCCAAGGCTTTGGCCCTTTCCATAAAAGCGCCTAAAAACTCTTCGTCGATAAGTGTTGCATAATCAAAAGCACGAATGGCATTTTCATATTCTTTCACTCCATAATGCAAACGACCCAATTGGTGCCAAGCGATTTCGCTATACGGATTTTTATCGATGTATTTGGTTAAATAATCAATGGCTTCCTGATTTTGATCCAGAAATTCAAAGCAATACACCACATTATATAAAGCTGATTGATCTTCAAGATCTTCTTCGAGACATTTGATAAAGCTTTCTTTTGCCATTTCGAGATTGTCCATAAACAGGTATTCCATCCCAATTAAATTATAGACATCAGCCAAGTCATCGGTATATTCTAAAGCAATATTTAAAAACTCAACCGCTTTCTCGTGGTTGTCTCTTTTAGAAAAAATATTGGCTTTTTGAATGTAAATTTCTTCGTTGTTAGGCTCAATTGCGTACAACTCATTGAGTAGCTTTTCAGCCAATTCAAGTTTGTCGTCATAGACTAGCATTTCAACCTGAACCAATTTCAAACCTGTTGATTTTGGGTGTTGTTCTAAAGCTAATTTTAAGGCTTTTTTAGCCAAAGCAGCTTTTCCCATATCAAGATAGTGAAGGATGATTTCTTCAAATTCCTCAGAGTCAAAAAAGAGCACTTTGTTGGTTTTCAACATTGACTCAAATTTAGACAAGGATAAGTTATATTCCTCTTCTTCTTCGCTTAATTGCATAGTATTTTTTTTTGAGTTTGCCCAAAATAAAATTAGGCAACCTATCTGTTAATGTGAGGAAAATTTAGAATTGTTGTGAACAATTTAATTAACAGCTTTTCAATGACAATTTCAATCTAAAATCTGCAATCTAAAACTTCATTCATCACTTCTAGAAGTATTGCACAACCTTCTTTAATTTCTTCTTCTGATATTGTCAATGGCGGTGTAATTCTAATGGCATTTGCTTCAAATAATAACCAAAATAAAATTAGACCTTTATCTTGGCAACGTAGAATAACTTCATTGGTTATTGCTGCGCTTTCTGTCATTGCGGCCAGCATTAATCCTTTTCCTCGAACTTCTTTTATCAAAGGATGTACCAAAAGTGTTCTGAAGAGCTTTTCTTTCTCTATAGCTTCAACCATAAGATTTGTTTCGGTAATTTCCTGCAAAGTGGCCAAACATGCTGCCGCTATGACAGGATGTCCGCCAAAAGTCGTGATATGTCCTAGTTTTGGGTCGTGACTCAATAAATCCATCATTTCAGATGAAGCTGTAAAAGCGCCAACAGGCATTCCGCCACCCATTCCTTTCCCCATTACCACAATATCAGGAACAACATCATAATTTTGGAATCCAAATAGTTTTCCTGTTCTCCCAAAACCCGGTTGGATTTCGTCGAGAATCATCAAAGCACCTACTTCGGTACAGCGTTGGCGAACTTTTTTTAAATAATCGTTCTGAGGTTGAATAAATCCAGCACCACCTTGAATAGTTTCCAGAATAATTCCGGCTGTTTTGTTGGTTATTTTTTCTAAATCAGCTTCGTTATTAAAGGTAATGAAATCGACATCAGGAATCAACGGACGAAAAATTCGTTTGCGCTCCTCGAAACCCATTACACTCATTGAGCCCATTGTATTGCCGTGATAGGCATTATAGCAAGAAATCAATTGGCTTCTACCAGTAACTCTTCTAGCGAGTTTTAAAGCGCCTTCAATGGCTTCTGTTCCGGAATTAACCAAATACGTTTTGTCTAAAGGATTTGGTAGGAGTGAAGCCAATAGTTTGCAATATTCTACAGCCGGACTTTGCGAATATTCACCATACACCATCACGTGTGAATATTTATCCAACTGGTCTTTAATTGCCTGATTGACTCTCGGTGGTTGGTGACCAAGCGTGCAAGCGGAAACTCCAGCTACAAAATCCAGGTATTTTTTATTGTTGGTATCGAAAATATAAGATCCTTTGGCGTGCGAAACGGCCATTCCTAAAGGATAGGGAGACGTTGGGGCTTGGTATTTTATGAAATCGTTGTTCAATGGGTATTTGTTGATTTGGTAATTTGTTTATTATGCGATTGCTTCGTGCCTCGCAATGAAGCTAAACTGAAAACTGACCACTGATTACTTCTTTTTCTTCTTATCGTAATTCAATGTTTCCTTCCTGATTTTCATTGGAATATTTTCCTTGGCATTTTCGGCTTCGCCTTGCTTAACCAGTTTCTCGTTTTCTATATTTTCTTCAGGCGGAAAAATATCATCTTTTGATTTTATCCTTTCGTCACCACGCCAATCAAGTCCACGCAGTTTTCTTGCATTTTCAGGCAAGTCTTTTTCAGGATAAATGTCACCATCGATTTGGTTGAAAAAAGTTATAGTTTCAATGGCTTTTTCTTCGAAAAGAATGTTGATTTTACTACTTACGTTTTTGTTGATGCCAATAAGGTCATTGGTTTCATTTCGCATATAATAAATGACCTCGGTGTTTTTTATAATATCAACATCATGGAGTTTTCCTTCTATGAATTTCCCATATAAATTTTGCCCTTTTATCTGATTAAAACCTGTTCCGAGTGTGTCCTTAGAGACTAGAAAAGTATTGTTGAGCACTTTGAGCGAATCAAGTTTTTTTGTGGTATTGTTGCCAATGAGATGCATCAAATCTCCAGTAATTTGGCTTTCACCATTCCATAAAATAGGATTGCCAATTAATTTTGTAAGGGCTGTTTTTGAATTGGAATGTAGCGAATCACATTTTCCACTCCTATCGATTTTGTAGAAACGAACATTATTAAATGCACGAATTATTCTTTCGCCTTCTTTTCCCGTTACCATCAGTTTTTTTCCGTGAATGTATACTGAATCATTTTCGACCAAGTTGATTGCAACAGCTCTTTTGGTTACATACATCGAATCCTTGTTTTTGTACAATTCGGCATAATGTCCTTTGACAATTCCTTTATTAATAGAATCGGTAATTTTTACATTTCGTGTTGCCGAAGCAAATTCTCGGTTTCGGTCGTAGTACAAACTATCACCTTCAATCAGGCGGTCATCGTATTTTATGTATGATTTTCGAAGAAAATGGGATACATTTTTTTTGGTGTCATAAAAGCCTTTTTCTGTATAAATATAATTGGCTTTGCTAGTAATTGTTGATGGTCCAAAAAGATAGGAATGCCCTGAATTGCTGTAATAATCCAAATGATTGGACTTGATTACATATTTGGGATTAGTTATAGTAACCGCTGTCAGGAATTGGAATTTTTTTTCGGCAACAAAATATTTTCCAGATTTGCTTTTCAGGGTGTTTTCTCTATTGGTGATCGTTCCGAAGGTGTTGTAATAAACTTGCTGAATGTTGCGATCGAAGTTGATAGTGTCTGTAACTAATTTCGAATCAGGAGAACGCATAACAGCATCTCCAGTAGCAAAAGCTTGTTTCATATTGCCGTTATATTCGGCATACTTACTGTTCAAATATAAGGTGTCACCTTGAACTAATTGCACGTTTCCAAAAGCTTTAATATAGTTTTCTTTTTGAAAATAATAAGCTTTGTTGCAGGTCATAATTATTCCGTCATGGTTGACGCGTACATTTCCTGTAAGCAATGCAGCATCTGGAGCTTCAACCTGGTTGACGTCAAAAAAATCAGAATGTTCTACAAGAATTTTTTTTGGTGCTTGTGCCAAAATAGTTTGTAGACTAAGAATCGTCAAACAACAACGTATTAAAAGCAATAATTTATTCAATGGATTTATTTTTTGCCAAATTTAAGAAAAAGGAAACAACCGTAATCCATATTATGATTTATTTATAAATGTTTGAAAGAGATTAAAGCATCATTCGAATTAGATTTTAAACTTATCAACAAATTGAGAAAGTGTTTCGTTGTAGTTAGAATTATTAGAAGTAGGTCCAAATATATTTCCACTGATAGTCTATTCGGTTGCAAAAAAAATATTAAATTTATAAGTTGGTTAAAATTAAGGGATTGAATTTTACAAAAATTCAATAAAATCAGTAAAAATAATTTTGTATGATGAAAAAAATAACTATTGTTGCAGGAATAAGCATAATACTATTGGCAGCAGCCTGTAAACCTTCAGCAATAAAAATGGAAGCAGATAAGAATGAGATTGTATCAGAAAAGAAAATAGTGGTCTATCAGGTTTTTACTCGATTATTTGGAAATACAAATACGACCAACAAACCTTGGGGTACGATAGAGGAAAATGGAGTAGGGAAGTTTAATGATTTTACAGACAATGCACTAAAAGAAATAAAAGATTTGGGTGTTACTTACGTTTGGTACACCGGAGTTCCGCACCATGCTTTGGTAAGAGATTATACTTCGATTAGAATTTCAAACGATGATCCCGATGTCGTAAAAGGTCGAGCAGGGTCGCCGTACAGCGTGAAAGATTATTATAATGTAAACCCAGATTTGGCAGTAAATCCGGAGAAACGTTTGCAGGAATTTGAAGCCTTGATAGCTCGAACGCACAAAGCGGGTTTGAAGGTAATTATTGATATTATTCCCAATCATATTGCTAGAAAATATGAAGGAAAAAACAATCCTGAAGGCGTAAGAGATTTTGGAGCCGATGATGATACATCAGTGGAATACAAACGCGATAATAACTTTTATTATATTCCAAATACGCATTTTGAAGTGCCTGATGGTCTTCATCCTTTAAACGGTGAAAGTAATAATCCGTTGATTGATGGAAAATTTGACGAATTCCCTGCAAAATGGACAGGTAATACTCATAAAGCAAAGCCGGATAAAAATGATTGGTACGAAAGCGTGAAAGTAAATTACGGAATTCGTCCTGATGGTTCGAAAGATTTTCCTGAACTTCCAGCTGGTTTTGATACCAAATCGAGCCAAGAACATTTTGATTTTTGGAAAGACAAACGCGTACCCAATTCTTGGATTAAATTCCGTGATATTGCGTTATATTGGACTGCCAAAGGGGTAGATGGTTTTCGATACGATATGGCCGAAATGGTTCCCTATGAATTTTGGAGTTTTATGAATTCTGCGATAAAAGTAAAAAATCCTGATGCTTTTTTGTTGGCGGAAGTATATAATCCGAATGAATATCGAAATTATATTCGTCTCGGAAAAATGGATTATTTGTATGACAAGGTAGAGACTTATGACCATTTGAAAGCGGTTATTCAAGGAAATTCTTGGCCTGATGGACTTTCGGATATTCAACATCGAATGGTTGATATTGAGCATCATATGCTTAAGTTTTTAGACAATCACGACGAACAACGTTTAGCAAGTCCTGAATTTGCAGGAACACCACAAAAAGGGAAACCTTTGATGGTAGTTTCTACAACAATAAGTACTGCGCCAACAATGGTTTATTTTGGACAGGAAGTGGGAGAAGCCGGAAGTGAAAATGCTGGTTTTGGAACACATTCCAGAACATCCATTTTTGATTATATTGGTGTTCCCAACCATCAACGATGGATGAACGGTGGAAAATTTGACGGAGGACAGCTTTCACAAGACGAAAAAGACTTACGTGATTTTTATAAGAGATTGTTGAATTTCTCCATCAATAGTTCAGCATTAATGGGGAAATTTCAAGAAATACAAACATCAAATCGAAATATATCTCCTGGTTATGACATTGCAATATATGCCTATACTCGTTGGTCTGACACGCAGAAATTGATTGTTGTGACTAATTTTTATTCACTTGCATCCAGTAATTTCGAACTGCGAATTCCTGCTGATATTATCCAGAAATGGAATTTGAAAGATGGAACGTATACCATTACCGATCAATTGTATCATAAAAATAGTACGCAATTGAAAGTAGAAAATGGAGAGGGAAAAGCTCAAATTAGTATTGGTCCTTCGGAATCGTTTATTTACCAATTATAAAACACAATACATATAAAAAACAAAAAGTCTCAATATCACAATTGAGACTTTTTGTTTAGTAATTATTTTTCATTAGGATATAAATTCAGAGCTTTTTTTTATTGAAGTTTTAATTTTTGGAATCGCAATTAGAATTTATTTGTTTCTAAAACAAGTTGATTTCTGGGATATTGCACATCTGCATTGTCTTCAGCAGTAATAAATATTTTTTTAGGTTTGAATGCTGTTACAGTTTCAAATGTAGCTTTTAATTTTGACGATAACATTTTGGAATCACTTTTTATTTGTCCAATGTTTTTTGCTTTTGAGTCATCAGTTTCCATCCAAACTACATACACGTTACTTGACGGTTCTAGTCTGTTTGCTTCGGCTAAACCATTTATTTTTATGGATATTACATAATTCTTATTGTCGTCTTTTTTTACTTTAACCTCGCCACGTGCAGCAGGGACTACAGATGAGGTTTGAAACATAATTTTTTTGCCACATGAGATAAAGGATAGTAAAAGTAGGACAATAGGAATTATTAATAAAGTCTTTTTGGAAAAGAGAAAAGAGTTTGTTGTTTTCATTTTTTATTTTTTTTATTTTTTAGAACTATTTAGTAAAGGTTGTCCTTTATGTTGCAATAGTTATTATAAAAAAAAATAAAAAAGTTGTGAAATTCACAGGTTAGCGCAGTTTTTTTTAAAATAAACTAGTATTTTCTCCTTAAAGCCTCGTCATAATTTTCGCCTACCTTTTTCCAATTGATAACTTC
>BS_KBA_SWE02_21mDRAFT_10001089_pt1 | contig 10345 bp, 8 predicted proteins | sample BalSeasSWE02_21m_FD_9196 | JGI IMG/M metagenome (IMG submission 9196)
TAGCTTATTTTTATAAAAATTTATGCTAAATACTTCATTTTAACTATTGTGTACATCTATGAAATCAAAACCTAAATTTGAAACGCTAGCTATTAAAAGTACTGAAAATCAGTTTAATAATTCTGAACCAGTAAGCACTCCTATTTACTTATCGAGTACCTACAAACGGAATAATGATGGCACTTACAATAACGATTTTGTGTATTCAAGAAATAGCAATCCAAACCGTAGCATTATAGAAAATAGTATTGCTCAGTTAGAAAACGGTGAATTTGCATTTGCATTTTCTTCAGGTATGGCAGCTGTTAGTGCTGTTTTTCAAAGTTTAAAAGGCGGAGACCATGTTTTAATTCCTGATGATATTTATTTTACGATTAAAAAATTATTGAGTGAAGTTTTTAATCGTTGGAATTTGACCTACGATTTGGTTGATATGAGTAATTTAAATGCTATTGAAAAAGCTATTAAAAAAAATACTTCATTAATTTGGGTTGAATCGCCTTCAAATCCTCAGTTAAAAATTAGTGATATTGTAGCCATTTCAAAAATTGCCCATAAAAACAAAGCACTTTGTGCTGTTGATAATACTTGGGCTACACCTGTTTTTCAGAATCCTTTAGATTTAGGCGCTGATATGGTAATCCATTCTACAACCAAATATTTTGGTGGTCACAGCGATGTTTTAGGTGGATGTATTGTTTTAAATGATAAAGCCTTGGCTCAAACAATAAATAGCATTCAATTATTATCTGGTGCTGTGCCTGCTCCTTTTGATTGCTGGTTGATTGCTCGTGGTATTCAAACCTTGCATTTGCGCGTTTCTAAACAGTCTGAAAATGCTTTTATATTGGCAAAACACTTAGAAAAACATCTCAAAATCGAAAAAGTATTATATCCTGGTTTGGAAAGCCATCCACAGCACTTATTGGCGAAAAATCAACAAAATGGTGGTTATGGCGCAATGCTTTCGGTATTGATAAAAGGTAATGAAAAAGAAACAATTGAAATTTCTACAAAATTAAAATACTTTACCCTGGCGACAAGTTTAGGTGGTGTTGAAAGCTTGGTGGAACATCGAAAATCTGTTGAAGGAGAAAATAGCCCTACGCCTGATAATTTATTAAGAATTTCAGTGGGAATAGAACATATAGATGATTTAATTGCAGATTGGGAACAAGCCTTAGTGGTTGATAATTAACTAATCTAGCTTTGGTAAATTAAAATTTTCCAACACACTTGGTAATTTCATAACCGCTTCAATTTCTTCTGATTTTCGTGGGGCCATGGCTGATAAATTTACAGGTCCATTTTTTGTCACTAAAATATCATCTTCAATTCTAACGGCAATTCCCCACCATTTTTCATCACATTTACTCCCTTCAGGAATATAAATTCCAGGTTCCATGGTAACTACCATATTTTCTTCAAACTTGTCATAATTTCCCGGATCGTGAACATCTAGGCCTATGTGGTGTGAAGTTCCGTGCGGAAAATAACGATGTCTAGTATTGGCATTTTCAATGATTCCTAAATCTGCTAAACCTTGATTAATAATTTTGATTGCAATTTTATTAGGTTCATACATACCATTACCTATTTTGTAGGCTGCTATTCCTGCTTCCTGCGCTTTGTAAACCAAATCGTATATCAATCTTTGTTCAACAGAAAACTCGCCGTTTGCAGGAATTGTGCGTGTAACATCGGCAGTATAGCCCCTGTATTCAGCACCCAAATCCATTAAAACCAATGCTCCATTTCCAACAACTGTTTTATTGTTTTCAACATAATGCAAAATACAACCATTACCCCCTGCTCCAACAATTGAAGGATAACCTTCGTATTCTGCACCATATTTTTTATAAACAAATTCATGTACTCCTTGTACTTCAGTTTCAGACATAGCTGGGTGCATAGCTTTCATAATTTCCAATTGGCCAACTGCCGAAATTTCTACTGCTTTTTTTAATAAAACCAATTCATCCTGCGTTTTGATTTCACGTAAAGAAGCCATTAATGAGCTTAACATTTTATTGTCTATTTTCTTTATAGTTTCATTTTGAATTTTATCAGTAGTTGGGTCGCTTAAATTCATCAAAGCGAAAGAAATTTTTTCTTTAAACAATCTTATCAAATCATATAAATCAGCTATGTCTCTTGAATCATCTCTAACATCATTGTTGAAGTTTTCAAACAAAATTTTGTCGAATTTCGAAAAATCAATATCATAACTGCTAAACTCATTACCATTAAAAGCCACTCTAAATCCCAATTCATCTTGCACACCTTCAACCCCTAAACGCTTGCCTGTCCACATTTCTGCTAATTCATTGCGTTCTTGCACAAAAATTAGTTCGTTATACTTCACCCCATTTAAATTTTGTTCATCTTTAAATATTAAAACAAGTGCATTTGGCTCTCTATAACCCGTCAAATAATAGAAATTTGGATCTTGGTGGTATACATAATCTACATCGTTTGATCTATTTCTAACTGCATTTGCAAAAATTACAGCAACACTGTTATTAGGTAAAATATTTCGCAATGCTTCCCTTCTATTATTATGAAAATCCTTTGATAAAAAATCTTGAGGTGTCGTTGAATTCTGAGCAAAAATGCTAAAAAAAGCAAAAAACATTAAGGAAATAAATAAATTGAAGCTTTTCATATTTGAAGTGAAATTTCGATTAAACAGTTTCAAATATAGGAAAAAGATATATGCCCTAAGGAAACGTTTAAAAGATTAACAAATAATTTTATACTTCCATTCATAGATATTATTTGAATTTGGTAAATTAATATCAATGCATTCGTTAACAATTTATTAAATTAGCCACACTAAAAATTATTAAAATGAAGAATACTGCTTTATCTCATATACACGAAAAATTAGGTGCTAAAATGGTGCCATTTGCTGGTTATAATATGCCTGTTCAATATGAAGGTATCAATATTGAACATGAAACTGTAAGAAAAGGTGTTGGGGTTTTTGATGTATCACATATGGGTGAATTTTTAATTGAAGGCGAAAATGCTTTGGCTCTTATCCAAAAAGTTACTTCAAATGACGCTTCAAAATTATCAATTGGGGATGCACAATACAGCTGTTTACCAAACAACACAGGTGGTATTGTTGATGATTTAATTGTATATAGAGTTGAAGAACACACTTATTTATTAGTTGTAAATGCTTCAAATATTGAGAAAGATTGGGATTGGATTAGCTCACGTAATGCTGGAAATGCTGAAATGAGAAATATCTCAGAAAACTATTCTCTGCTTGCTATTCAAGGTCCAAAAGCTGTTGAAGCTATGCAAAGTTTGACTTCTATCGATTTGTCAGCGATAAAATTTTATTCATTTAAAGTTGCTGATTTTGCAGGGATAGCGCACGTAATTATTTCAGCTACAGGTTATACAGGTTCTGGAGGATTTGAAATTTATTGCAAAAATAATGAGGTTGAAAAAGTATGGGATGCCGTTTTTGAAGCTGGTAAAAACTTTGGAATAAAACCAATTGGCTTGGCTGCACGTGATACTTTACGTTTAGAAATGGGCTTTTGCTTGTATGGAAATGATATAAATGATACTACTTCGCCTATTGAAGCTGGTTTAGGTTGGATTACAAAATTCACCAAAGATTTTGTAAATGCGGAAGCTTTAAAAAAGCAAAAAGAATTGGGTGTTACCAAAAAATTAGTCGGTTTTAAAATGATTGACAAAGGGATTCCAAGACATGACTATATAATTGTGAATGCTACAGGAGAAACTATAGGTACAGTCACTTCGGGAACTATGAGTCCAACTTTAAAGGAAGCTATAGGTATGGGCTATGTAACTATTGAAAATTCAAAAGTAGGTTCAGAAATTTACATTCAGGTGCGTAATAAAAATTTAAAAGCAGCAGTTGTTAAATTACCTTTTTATAAAGGTTAATAGTTTTCAGGTATTTTACCTTGAACATTTTCAAAATATTTACGAAAGAAGTTCATATCATCATCCATGTTTTCAGTTAGGAAATAAGGTTTTGCTATTCTAACTTCTTTGTTTTTAAAATCTAAAGCAGCCATAACAACAGGAACATTTGCCCCTTTTGCAATATAATAAAATCCTGTTTTCCAGTTAGCTACCTTTTCCCTTGTTCCTTCAGGGGATAATGCAAGAATAAACCGTTCTTTAATATTAAAAATTGCTACAATACCTTCTACTTTATTATTACTTTTACTCCTATCGATTGGTGTCCCTCCCAGCCATCTAAATATAAAACCAAAAGGAGGCTTAAATAAAGAAGCTTTCCCAATGTAATTTATTGGAGCCCCTTCAGCCCATTTAATCATTATTGCCAATGGAAAATCTAGCCAGTGCGTATGCGGAGCTGCAATAATTACATATTTTTTCAACTCTTTTGGAAAACTCCCTACGGTTTTCCAGCCCAATACTGTGTATAATATAAATCGCGCAAATACTTTCATATAGTTGTTAATAACTCCGTTTTTAATTTTTGAGCTCCAGTTATTTCAGCAAATATAAAAATCTTACTTTTATAAACTAATAAAAATTTACAATGACAGACTTTTTTTTATATCTAATAGTTGCAGTCTTATTTTCAGCAATTGGTTTTATTATTGGAAAATTAATCACTAAAAACAGTTTAGAAAAGTTAACTTCTGAATTAGAAATAAGAAACAAACTACTACTTGAGGAAAAGAATCATAATAACTTAAATATAAGTAAGTTAAATGAAGATAAAAACCTATTAAATAATGAGAAACACGAAATAGATTTACGCTTAACTCAGAAAGTTTCAGAACTTAAAAATTTAGAAGATAAGTTGAATGAAAACAAAGCTGAGGTTGAAAAATTACAAGAAAAATTTGCTAAAGATTTTGAAATTTTAGCTTCTAAAATTCTAGAAGAGAAATCTTCGAAATTTACTGAACAAAATAAGGAGAATCTTAAAACAATTTTAAATCCACTACAGGAAAAAATTCAAACTTTTGAGCGGAAAGTAGAAGAAACACATAAAGAAAGTATTGATTATCATGCTGCACTACGTCAGCAAATTGTTGGGTTAAAAGATCTAAATCTTCAAATGAGTAAAGAAACCATCAATTTAACCAAAGCATTAAAAGGCGACAGTAAAACCCAAGGAAACTGGGGCGAATTGGTTTTAGAGCGTGTTTTGGAAAAATCTGGACTTGAAAAAGGAAGCGAGTATTTTGTACAGCAAAGTTTTACAAATGATGAAGGCAAACGCATATTGCCTGATGTTGTAATTCATTTACCTGATGACAAAAAAATGATTATCGACTCTAAAGTTTCATTAACTGCTTATGAGCAATATGTAAATTGTGAAGATGACAATGAAAAAACGCTTTTTTTAAAAGAACACGTGAATTCATTAAAAAGACATATAGAACAGTTAAGTGAAAAGAAATATGAAGACATTTACAAAATTGATTCACCTGATTTTGTGCTGCTTTTTATTCCTATTGAACCTGCTTTCGCAATTGCGCTAAATGCCGACAATCAACTTTATAATAAAGCCTTCGAGAAAAACATTGTGATTGTTACACCTACCACTCTTTTGGCTACTTTACGTACAATTGACAGTATGTGGAACAATGAAAAACAGCAAAAAAATGCTATTGAAATTGCCATTCAGGCAGGTAGATTGTATGACCAGTTTGTAAATTTAACTGAAGATTTAATAAAGGTTGGCAATCAGTTAAAAACAGTTCAAGGTTCTTATGATGTTTCTATGAAAAAATTAACTGGAACAGGAAACTTGATAAAAAAAGTTGAAGCAATTAGAAAACTTGGAGCAAAAGGCACAAAAAACTTCAATGACAAATTACTGGAAAGGGCTACAGAAGATGATGATTAATCTTAAATAAAAAGCTGTCTGGAAAGTTATAAAAATTTGTTTTGTCAAACTGAGCCTGTCGAAGTTTATCTTAATTGTCAGTCAGTTAATATCTTTCGACAAACTCATTTTGACTTAAAATTCATTTTTAAGACAGCTTTTCATTTAATTTGAACAATGCTATTTTTTCAACACTTTTTCTAAAATTACTTCTTTGGTGATTTTTCTGGTACAGAAATACCAATCTTTACATTCCATATCTTCTTTACCAGCCATTCTGTTTTCAGCTGAACCGCAAGAACCTGCTGGGCCAATAATTACATCGTCACCAGGATTCCAATCGGCTGGAGTTGCAACTCCAAAAGCGTCTGCAGCTTGTAATGCAACCACTACTCTATACAATTCGTCAAAATTTCTACCCAAGCTTAAAGGATAATAAATAATCGCTCTAATAATTCCATTTGGATCAATAAAAAATACCGCACGAACCGCTTTAGTTGAACTTTCATTAGGTTGAATCATTCCATATTTTTTTGCAACATTCATGGTTATGTCTTCAATTAAAGGAAATTTTACTTCAACATTTTTCATCCCTCTATACTCAATTTTTTCTTTAATTGAGCGCAACCAAGCTATATGACTATACAAACCATCAATTGATAAACCAACCAATTTACAGTTAGCTTTTAAAAATTTAGTTTCCAAGGTGGCAAACGTCATAAATTCAGATGTACAAACAGGCGTAAAATCAGCTGGATGACTGAATAATATTACCCAATCTCCTTTATAATCACTTGGAAAATTAATATCTCCTTGTGTAGTTACAGCTTTAAATTCAGGAGCTTTATCCCCTATTCTAGGCATTGATATAATTTCTTGTTGTGTTTCCATTACATTTTATTTTATATTAAACAGATATTTACTTACTAAACGAATAAAGTTAGCGAAAATCAGGTCAAAAAAATGTAACTATAATCACCTAACACTGTTAAAATCAGGTTAAAAAAAATCCTGCTCAAGGCAGGATTTTAATATTTTATTTTTTAATGCTGTTAAAATTTAAACAATGGTCTGTTAGACATCATATCATTAACTTTATGAGCAATGCTTTCTAAAACTGCTTCGTTCTCATAATTTTGAATTACTTCATCAATTAAATTTACAATAGCAAGCATATCTGTTTCTTTTAAACCTCGAGTAGTAACTGCAGCAGTTCCAACTCTTATTCCTGAAGTTACAAAAGGAGATTTATCATCAAAAGGTACCATATTTTTGTTTACAGTAATATCAGCTTTAACCAACGCATTTTCTGCATCTTTTCCACTAATATTTTTGTTGCGTAAATCTATTAACATACAATGATTGTCTGTTCCTCCTGAAATAATTTTATATCCTTTTTCAACAAATGCTTCAGCCATAGCCGATGCATTTTTCTTAACTTGAATTTGATAATGCAAAAATTCATCAGTCAACGCTTCCCCAAAAGCTACAGCTTTAGCAGCAATTACGTGCTCTAACGGACCTCCTTGATTTCCTGGAAAAACAGCAGAATCAATTAAACTTGACATTTTTTTAAGCGTTCCATTTTTTAATTTTAAACCAAACGGATTGTCAAAATCTTTACCAATCATGATGATTCCTCCTCGTGGTCCACGCAATGTTTTGTGTGTAGTAGTTGTAACAAAATGACAATGAGGAATAGGATCATTTAAAATTCCTTTAGCAATTAAACCTGCTGGATGTGAAATATCAGCCATTAATAAAGCACCTACTTCATCAGCAATTGCTCTAAATTTTTCAAAATCTAGATCTCTAGAATAGGCTGAAGCACCAGCAATTATAAGTTTAGGTTGCTCTTTTTTAGCAGTTTCTAAAATTTTATCATAATTCAACATCCCCGTTTCTTCTTCAACTCCATAAAACGAAGTTGTATATAATTTTCCTGAAAAATTAACTGGAGATCCGTGTGTTAAATGTCCACCGTGAGACAAGTCGAAACCTAAAATTTTATCCCCAGGATTTAAAACAGCTTGGTAAACTGCTGCATTTGCTTGAGAACCAGAATGTGGTTGCACATTTACATATTCAGCACCAAAAAGTTCTTTAGCCCTATCAATTGCAATTTGCTCAACAATATCCACAACCTCGCATCCACCATAATATCTTTTACCTGGATAACCTTCTGCATATTTATTAGTTAAAACCGAACCCATAGCTTCCATAACTTGTTCACTTACAAAATTTTCTGAAGCAATTAATTCTAATCCGGTTGTTTGTCTTTCTCTTTCGTCTTCTATTAAATCGAAAATAATTTGGTCACGTTGCATTGTTTTCTTTGTTTAAAAGTTAAAATTCACGCAAAAATAAGGATTTCGTTTTGCAATTAGTAATAAACTTCTATATTTACTTATAATTTTATTAACAGATAACACAACTTATACATCATGAAAATAACAGCTAATGATCCAACCAGAAAATCGTGGCTTGCAATAAGCGAAAGCTGTGATTTTCCAATTCAAAATATACCTTTTGGTGTATTTATCACCAGAGATGATATTATTACCATAGGTACAAGAATTGGTGAATATGCAATCGACTTAGGTGCTTTTCATCAATTAGGTTATTTCAATGGAATTCCACTGACGGATGATATTTTTATGCAAGATTCCTTGAATGATTTTATTGCTGACGGAAGAAAAACCTGGCGTTTGGTTAGAAAAAGAATTGCTGAAGTTTTTGATATTGAAAATCCAACTTTAAGAGATAACATTAAGCATAAAGAAATTATTATTTTTGATGTAAATGAAGTTGAAATGCTATTACCCGTTGATGTTGGCGATTACACCGATTTTTACTCAAGTAAAGAACATGCTACAAATGTAGGAGAAATGTTTAGAGGAAAAGACAATGCATTAATGCCTAATTGGCTTCATATGCCTGTTGGTTACCACGGACGCTCATCATCTGTTGTAGTTTCTGGAACAAATATTCGCAGACCTTATGGGCAAACTATACCAAGCGGAGCATCGGCACCAGTATTTGGACCTTCAAAAAGCTTGGATATGGAAGTTGAAATGGCATTTATTACTACCTCTGCAAATGATTTAGGCAAACCTCTTTCAATAAATGAAGCTGAAGAGCATATTTTTGGAATGGTTTTATTGAATGATTGGAGTGCTCGAGATATTCAGAAATGGGAATACGTGCCTCTTGGTCCTTTTTTAGGAAAAAACTTTGCTACATCAATTTCCCCTTGGATAGTAACTTTAGATGCTTTAGAGCCTTTTAGATGTGAAAGTCCAAAACAGGATTTTGAACCATTACCTTATTTAAAACAGCAACAAACCAATAATAGTTTTGATATTAAACTGAAAGCAACGCTTCAAACTGAAAATGGAGATTTAAACATTCTTTGTAACTCTAATTTTAAATATTTGTATTGGACAATGCCTCAACAATTAGCGCATCACACCATTAATGGTTGCAATGTTAGGGCTGGTGATTTAATGGGTAGCGGTACTATTTCAGGTCCAACAAAAGATAGTTATGCATCTATGTTAGAACTATCTTGGGGAGGAAATGAACCAATTACTTTAAAAGATGGAACAACACGTACTTTTTTTAATGATGGTGATAATGTCATTATTAGAGGTTATTGTGAAAATAATAAAGTTAGAATTGGCTTTGGTAAGTGTACTGGCAAAATTTTACCTCCAATAGAATTAAAAAAATAACAAAAATTTTCATAACTATATAAATAGCCCTAAAATATTTTATTTTAGGGCTATTTAATTACTTTTGTAAAAGAAATTATATTCCAATTATATTTTAATAACCCCATTATGAAAAACCATTTTCTTTTTATTTTATTAACTATCTTATTTATTGGTTGTGGAAGTGTAAAAAAAACACAAGAAGCCATCAACTATGGTAATTATGATGAAGCCATAAATATTGCATTAAAGAATCTTAGAAGTGATAAATTTAAGAAAAATAATGAACCTTATGTTTTAATGCTGGAAGAGGCATATGCTAAGGCTAATGAAAGAGATCTTGAACAAGTGAAATTTCTTCAGAAAGATGCAAATCCTTCAAATTTAGAAAGTATTTATACCATTTATTCAAACTTAAATAACAGACAGGAAATAATAAAACCATTGCTTCCAATCCCAATTATTAGCAAAGGAAAAAATGCCAAGTTTCATTTTAATGATTATTCAAATGAATTAATAAACAGCAAACAAAACCTTTCTAAATATTTATATGACAATGCTAAAAATTCACTAAAAATTTCACAAAACAAAAGTGATTTTAGAAATACTTATAATGATTTAATTTATTTAAATAAAATCAATCCGAATTATAAAGACGTTAATTCTTTAATTGAAGAAGCTCATTACAAAGGTATCGATTTTGTGTTTGTATACATGCAAAATAAAACAGAACAGGTAATTCCATTGCGTTTGGAAGATGATTTGTTAA
>BS_KBA_SWE02_21mDRAFT_10001090_pt1 | contig 10343 bp, 12 predicted proteins | sample BalSeasSWE02_21m_FD_9196 | JGI IMG/M metagenome (IMG submission 9196)
ATTCGAACATAACAGATTGATTTTAATCATTAGTCAATATTAGCTTTGTATGATTTTTTTAGGTTCTGATTGTCTTGTCATTTAATAAGCAACTAGTCTCAGGGACAAGTACCAGAGCTAGTTATTATTTAAGTTTTCTGAGTTTCAATTATATAGTGGTATTCTGTAGAAGTTATCTTTGGGGCTGGCTTGGTTTTTTTCAAGCGGATAAAAGTCTTTTGTAAAGATATTATGAAAGAATCTTTTTCCGTTTAAAATTATTGTCAAAATACCTGAGTGTCTGATACATCAAATGCAAAACCAATCCAGAATGCAGCCAACCTGCCAAGCGGTATTTACTTCTACAGAATCCAAGCAGACTCTTTCATCGAAACCAAGAAAAATGATTTTACTCAAATAAATTCAGGGGAGGCAACTCCCCTATTCTAATCTCTCATCAATATAATTCAGGATCCTCTATATATTAATGATATATATATGGTACCAAAGTGGAGCCCACCCCTCAAAATGTCGCGATTTTAGACTGAAATGAATGTTTTTTTGATAATGCAAACAGTCCCTGACTCTTCGCTAAGTTCTTATATTATAAGGAGTTACAGACATATTTTATATTATTCTGTAGCTACATGTTCTGAAAAGCAATTTTAGCTCATTTTCTTATCTTTCTCTCCTTTATTTCTCATCCAATTTGATCTCTTTTTTGGGGCAGGTCAAGGCTGTCTCACAATATCTAATTTTACTGTCATCCCTATTTAAGTAGGAATCTAAAATGACAAAATAAAAATGGATTCCCACCTGCCTTGCCGTCAGGCAGGTTTTCGTGGGAATGGCCAACTCGGAAAAAATAATCTTTACACTGCCGATGTTTTAAATCACTTCTTATAATACTGCAAAGCTTCCGGCATATAACTTTTAAGATTAGCAATTCTCTTTTCATCTGAAGGATGTGTACTTAAAAATTCCGGTGGTGAACCACCGCCTTTGCTTTGTGTCATTCTTGTCCAGAAATCCAGAGCAGCATTCGGATTGTAACCAGCCATTGCCATAAATATCAGTCCAAGCCTGTCTGCTTCGCTTTCCTGTGTTCTGCTGTATGGAAGAATTACACCGATAGTAGAGCCTAAACCATAAGCCGTCATAAAAATATTCTGTGTTGTTTGAGGTTCGTTTTGAATTGCAACAGATAGAGCTACACCACCTAATTCCTGCATTAATCCCTGGCTCATTCTCTCGCCACCATGCTGCGCAACTGCGTGTGCAATTTCGTGACCCATCACAACAGCTAACCCAGTTTCATTTTGTGTTATTGGTAGTATTCCTGAATAAACAACAACTTTACCACCCGGCATACACCAGGCGTTCACTTCAGGGCTTTCAATTAAATTGAATTCCCACGCATATCCATTCAGTTCTTCAGAAAGATTGTGTTGAGCGAAATAGTTTTCAACAGCGCTTTGGATGTTCAATCCGATATGCTTAACAATATTGGTGTTTTGAGCATCTTTGCTCAGTTTATTCTGATTCAGAAATTCATTGTACTGCTGGAAACTTAATGCATTTAGATCCGCAGAGGAAATCAGATGAAGTTGAGATCTCCCTGTAATTGGAACAGTACTGCAATAATAGAATGTAATTGCAAACAGAATAATCAGAACAAATATTTTTAAAGATTTCATATTAAACCTCTTAGTTTCTGATGTATTAAAAATCTGTTGAAATATATGAATTTGTGTGAAGAGGCGCACTCGGGCAAAAGGATGAAAAATGGTCTACATCCTGTGGGTTTAAAAATCTAATTCCTTTTTCATTCCTTTGCCCGATTGAATTACGCTATTACCCTTGATAATTTGTTATCAAAATTAAAACGAAACTGAGAAACATTATGTTGGTCAAAATCGCAATTGTCCATATGATGTTTTGGTTGATTGGGTTAATCGCACCATACCAAACAGGTGTTGCTACTTACACACTTGCGGTAATTACTCCATTGTTATGATTATGGTTTCTGGTCACCGACGAAAGTTGAATAATCCATATGATAGTTAATTCGAACATTGGAAAGGTAATGACTATGAAAAATATTTTATCACTAAATAAAAGTATAGATGAGTTAATCCGGAAGAAGTTTACTATCTGTAAATGTAACCCTTGCACGTGCTCTGAGGTAAATAAGGATCAATACTTTTAAGAATTGAAAGATATTTTAAATAGATTTAATATAGAAAGTTTGCTTCTTAGTTGTTTAACAGCGGTATAGAAAATAATTGTCTGATAAGTTTTAGAAATGACAGTTCTAATTTTAACGTAAAATAGAACTGGTTATATTTTTTTAATTAATTTCACATAAAGAGGAGTAGTTATGAATACCCACATTGATGAAGGTGCAGTAAAGATAATTGAAATAATTGGTATTTCTTCTAAAAGTTTTGATGATGCTATTGCTCAAGCATTAAGTAAAGCTTCAAAAACCGTCAAGGGAATAACTGGATTTGAAGTAATAAAACATCTGGCAAGCGTGGAAGACGGCAAGATCAAACGATACAAAGTCAATCTTAAACTTGCTTTCCCTGTTGTTTAAAAATTGAAAGGATTAATTATGTCCTTTAAAGTTAAATGTTTTCCTGTTTTATCATTTTTAGGTGGAGGTTTTATATGAGACTCTCATTTTATTTTATTTTGACATTTCTATTATTTCCATTCGCATCAATATTATCCCAAAGCGGAAATACATATATAGGTGCTGAATCCTGCGGAATGTGCCATAAAACTGAAAAGCAAGGCAGTCAGTTTTCAATCTGGCAAAACAGTGCTCATTCAAAAGCATTTGAAACTCTGAAAACGGATACAGCAAATCAAATTGGAAAAGAGAAGGGTCTCTTAAAACCAGCGTCTGAAACCTGGGAATGCTTAAAATGCCATGTAACAGGTTATAATCTTGATGCAACAATGTTAGGTAAGAAATTTAAAGTTGATGATGGCGTACAGTGTGAGACATGCCATGGAGCCGGATCAGCTTATAAAGATATGAAGGTAATGAAGGATAAAAAGTTAGCAATTGAAAAAGGATTAATTGTTACTGATAAACTTGAGGAATTTTGCATAAGCTGTCATAACGATGAAAGCCCAACTTTCGTAAAGATGGACTTTAATGAAGCCTGGAATAAAATTAAACATGATATTCCAAAAGAATAGAAATAATTTTCTTTCTTTATCTCATCTAAAAGATGTAGTTCCTTTATCATCCTTTTGGGCTATTACAATAAAGTTATTTATTCGATACGTTTTCACAAGTTAATTATCTCAACTTAATGAAAGGAACTACGATGAAAACTATTATAGCTTTTTTATCAGTCTTAGTAATGTTTGTTCTGGTCATCCCAGCAAACGCAGGTGGTAAAGGTGAACTACAAAAACATTTCAGTAATATTGCAAACAAAGTAAAAGCAACAGAAAACGTAGCAGAAAAACGTGCGATCCTTGAAAATTCATTTAAGGATATGTCAGAAGCGTTAGATAAAGTTCAAAGTTCTTTCTTAGTTTCTAAAGAAGATCAAGATGGCATTGAAAATCTAAAAGTTACACTAAAAGAAAATCAGGATGAACTTGCGGGCATTAATGGGTATGAACGTGTGCCAGATTCTCAACTCAATAACTTTTCCAGTTATGTAGTACAAAATATGGAACAAGCTGATGAGACAATAACAATTAGTGTGGTCGCCCTGGTTCTGATTATCCTTTTAGTAATATTGTTGTTATAACAGGTTCAAAAAATAACCTTTGAACTTCGGGATACAGAGTTCGATTATCATGTCGGTTAAGGATATTCTCTGCGAGAGGATTCTCATGCGATTTTGTTGTTTAGCCATTGTTGTGATTTTATCTTCATGCAGTTCTGATATTGTGCTGAAGTCGGAATCACAACAAGATACAGGAAGTGCGTTTGAAACAAAGTATTCAATTATTTTCGTAATCCATGGTGATGGTGACTATTTATATCACGATACCAGTGGTAATAACTACAACGCAGATGAAGAAACTTTGAAAAATGCAAAAAAAGTTGCAATGGAAAATCCAAATGCGGAAGTATTTATATTTCACCAAAAATCAAGTAAACACTTCATGTTTTTTTTCCCGCTTAAAGATGGCGAGTTCTTTTATTATAGAAACGGACAACTGATAGCGAATGAATTATATTGGCGTGATCAGGAAAAATCAAACTTTGATAATGAAGTTAGATATTATCAGAGCTTTCATTCAGTCAATCAGAACAAGTTTATAAATATGTTTCTTTACTTTGGTCATCAAATTCCTGAGTTTGGTGGAGTAGGTTATGATGAATCGTATCCGGATAGGAAATTCACGATCGATAATCTTGCGATCGGATTGAAAGACTTAACGATTGATTCATCAAAATTCGATCTCACAATACTTGGTACCTGTTTTGGTGGAACGCCATATACTATCAGAAAGCTCGGATCATTTTCACAGACTATCATTGCTTCTCCGGAAAATCTTCACTTATCTTATTTCGACCTTTCTTCATTGGAGAGGCTGAATATTAACTTGAAAAATGAAGATGTTCCATCTTTTGCAAAAAGATTTGCTCAACAATCATTTAATAAACTAACAAAAAATGTCCAAACAGAAGTTAGTGTTGTTGTCTATGATGTTGAGAAAGTTCAGAATTTTTTAAACTCAGTCCAGAATGATTATAATATTACTTTGGATAGTTTAAAAGGAATGACTGAGGCTAATCTTTTAAAAATAAAGCATTGTGATTGCTCGGACATACCTGTTCACAAAATATCAACTATTAATAACGGCGTTGATGTTTTTTACCGACCAGCACGCTTTGGACGATCAAAAAACAAGCAAAACCATTCAGGATGGGAATGTTGGAAATATTAGTTTCAGAATGTTTAGCTGCGTAGATCACTTCACTTACTTCTTCAATGATTGATATAATTACTAAACACACCCAAAGCACTAATACCTTTTTCATCCCTTTGCTCGATTGAACTATTTGATTGCTCTTCATACTTTATCATCAGAATTAAAACGCAAAAAAGGTCCACTACGATGAACTTTTTTTAGCTTGTTTGTAGTCATTAAGTGAATCTCAGTTTATAATCTTAAATCATTTATTTTTTTATACAGCTTAGTAAAGGAGTTTCTTAAAATGAAAAATAGCATATTATTTTTAATTGTTTTTTCTTTTATTCTTTTCGCCAGCAATTCTTATGCTCAACTAGAATTAAAACCAGCAATAGGTATGAACTTAACTAATTTTTCTGAAGATCCTGTAACAGGAAAAACTTCTGCAAAAGTTGGCTGGCAATTAGGCGGCACAATTTCTATAGGTGATAATGTTTATGGAGAAGGAGGAATTTTCTGGACATACAAGAGTAACGAGTTCACCCAAGACGCTACCGATAATAAGTTTAGTACAGAGTTAAGCGGTATTCGTATTCCTGCAATGGTTGGATTTCATCTTTTAGACAATGAAGCTGCAAATGTTGGTCTCCGTGCATTTGGCGGCGCTTCAGTTTATATTATTACCAAAGTAAATGCACTCGTTTTGACAAAGGATGATTTTAATACAGCAAGTTGGGGTGTTTTCCTTGGTGCCGGTCTTGATATATCTATGTTTTTCGTAGATCTTTCATATGAATGGTCTTTAACTGAGGTTTCAAGTGTTACTTCTTTTAATGTTGGAAAATCAAAAACGTTATTTGTAAATACAGGAATTAGGCTTGGTTTATAAAATTAAGATCAGCTTTTAAATTCGAAATTTTTAAATAGGTATTATTTTCTTGCCTATTGAAAGGAGTGATTTTTATGAAAATTATAAATGATGACATAAATAAAAATGGATTTATAAAAAATTTGCATTGGGACTTGATACCAAGAGTATTAGTTCTATTTCTAAGCATATTATTGGGGTGGGTAATATTTTTGGAAAAGGGACAGTTAAATAATCGAAGTTCAGTTATATAAAGTCAAGGGCAAAAGTTAAGGAAAGCTCCCTTATACAAAGGACCTGGTAAACGTTAGAGGGAAAAGTTTTCCAAATCCTGAATGGGAATTCAGTAAGTGAATTAAATAGAATAAGAAATTATAATGGAACAACAGAAAGTGATTGTTGGTGAATTTGAAAATGAGTTATATGCTGAAATTGCAAAAAGGGATCTTAAAGCGGCGGGAATTAAAGTAAGCATTATTAATAATGACAATGATATATTCATATTATTTTCGGATGAAAACGATGGAGTGCAACTGGTAATTCCAGGCATTCAAGTTGAAAAAGCTAAAAAAATACTAGATATAAAATTTATTTAACGAATCAAAAAAGAGTTTATGCTATGAAAACAAAAACAATAGGCATCATCATAATAGCAATAGGTTTGCTAATGACTCTGTATACAGGATTTAATTATGTAACGAGAGAAAAAGTTCTGGACATTGGTGGTATTGAGATCTCCGCAGATAAAAATCATTCAGTAAGCTGGGATTCATTTATTGGTGTTGGAATAATGGTTATCGGAGGGGTTGTTTTCCTAACCGGAAAAAGAAATAATATATCTTAATAGAACTGATCCTTTGGTGTCAGCTCCCAAATGTAGCCTTTTTTCATTTCTTTGCCTTATTGAAATAGTCTCCTAAATAAATGCATCTTATGGTTGCAAAGGATCACCAAATGAGAAGTGAAAATAAAACTAGAAAAGAAATTATGATTTCAATCAGCGTTCTGCTGTTAGGTATCGCTATATTTTTTGTCATTATAGAAGTTTTGTCGGGAATGTCCGTTTAGTGATTAGCAACCAAATAAAATGTTAATTCACTTTTAAGTTAGAGGCATAATATGGATTTATTACAAGTACTAATTACTACAATTATCCTGTACACGGCTTACAGATTTCTTAAAAATATGATTAAATCCATCAGGGAAAGAAAAGAATTGGATAGATTGTTCTCAAAATCATAAAATCGCTCCTTAATTAATGTTTGATAAAATAAATGTACCGAAAAGTTTAATGAACATTTAAGATTACTTACTAAAAGCACATATTAGATGAATAATAAAAATGAAAAGAAAAGATAAAGAATGATAAGTTCAATAGTTAAAGTTGAGATTCGACGATTGTTGGTAGGATATAAAGGATTATTTGTCATGTTATTAATTGTGGCTTTAAGTTCTTCAGTTTTAGCACAGGTAGAGTCTTCCTCAAAAATTTTACTCACTTTTTCAGAACAAATGTCCAGAGAAAATATTTTCGATCCGGCTAATTACAAAGTAACTGCTAATGAAAACATTCCAGTTGAAATAATTAAAGTAGGTCTGGTAAAAGGCGATTCATCGGTTGTTTTATTTTTCAATAATTAAGCCGGCTGGTTAAGTTTCCAAATAACCGTGCAGAACACAAAGGATAAGGCGGGCAATTTTATTAGTAATGAAAAAAACTTCGCCGAAATTGTAGTTGCTTTGCAAAAGAATACCCCGGTAACATTATTGGGTGACAAATTAGATCCCATATTGTTGCCTTAATGTTATAATGTTATGGTCGTTTGGATTTATAGTGCCATACACACTTATTGGTTTTATAAAGATTATTCTGATAATTTCATTTTTAAAAACTCTTCCTAAATAAGACTCTTAAGATGAACTTTCTTAAAACAAAGTGAGATAAAATTTCTTAATCAATGTTAATTTAAACGAAACCGAGAAATATTATGTTGGTCAAAATCGCAATTGTCCTTATGATATTTTGGTTAATTGGGTTAATCACACCATACTAAACAGGTGCTGCTACTTACACACTTCCATTAATTACTCTTGTTATGATTATGGTTTTTGTTCACCGACGATTGTTGGTAGGACATAAAGGATTGTTTATCATGTTATTAATTGTGGCTTTAAGTTCTTCAGTCTCAGCACAGATAGCGTCTTCCTCAAAAATTTTACGATAAAGTTTAAATAAAATCATATACTATCGTTATCCTTTTTTTCTTTAGTCTAATTTAAAAATTGAACTTCTTTTTTCTAGGGAGTAAATCTGAATTTTAGAAAAGTAAAACTATTACAAATTTAAAGGATACCATCTTAATAATTTTAATAATAGCTGTTTTTATATTAAATTACAAAAGTTAATTTAGACAAAATAATATTAGTTATTTAGAATCCTGTTAGGAAATGAAGAAAATCAAGATACTACTTATTGAAGATAATCGACTTCTGCGCGAAGGCATTTCTGCGTTTCTAAAAAAGCAGCCTGATATGAATGTTGTAACCAGTGTTGGTAATGGGGAAAACATTTTAGCATTAGTTAGTAAACTAAAACCAAATATTGTGCTTCTGGATCTTGGTTTAAGAAATCAAAACAGTTTGCAAGTTGTAAAATTGGTCAGGACAAATTTTAAAGATATCAAAATAATTGTGATGGATCTGATTCCGTTACAGGCAGACGTTTTTGAATTTGTACAAGCAGGTGTTTCTGGATTTATGTTAAAAGATATCAGTGTTGCTGACTTTTTAAAAACTGTTCGATCAGTGTTTAAAGGTACACAGGTATTGCCTTCAAATTTAACCGGATCCCTTTTTTCACAGATTGTAGAACATGCCATAAATGGGTTAGCTCCTAGCATAATTAATGATTCAGTTCACATGACAAAACGTGAACGACAGGTTATTGAACTAATTTCTGATGGTTCTTCAAATAAAGAAATTGCTCAACAGCTTCACCTTTCAACATATACAATAAAAAGTCATGTGCACAATATCCTGGAAAAATTAGCACTTAATACACGTGTTCAGATTTCGAAACATGCTTATAATTCTGGATCTTATAGAACTGAAAGCGATACGGATTAATCACTCTCCAATAAATCTAATTCTGTTCAACAACTCGCATAGAAGGTTTAATTCCTTTTTCATCCTTTTGGACTATTTTTTTAGATTATAATTTTATCTATAATTTGTTGTCGTCTTGAGATAGAATAAACACTGTTCTGTTGATGACGATTAACGTTTTAAATTTTAAATGAATCGAATAATTAGTAGGTAAGACACTATGAAAAAAAAGAAAACAAAATTTCAGAGAAAAACCCTTCCAAAATCTCCAACAAGTATTCAAGGATTTGATGAGATAACAGGCGGCGGATTACCAAAAGGCAGACCGACTCTAGTATGCGGAGGTGCGGGATGCGGTAAAACACTTTTTGCAATGGAATTTCTTGTACGGGGTGCAACTCTTTACAATGAACCGGGAGTATTTATTTCATTCGAAGAAACTGAAAAAGAACTTACTGCAAATGTTGCCTCGTTAGGATTTGATTTGGATAATCTTGTTGCAAAAAAAATGATATGGCTTGAACACATTCGTGTTGAACGTGGTGAAATTGAACAAAGTGGTGAATATGATTTAAAAGGATTGTTTGTGCGTATCCATCGTGCAATTGAAAGTATTAACGCTAAACGTGTTGTGCTTGATACTATTGAATCACTCTTTTCAGCACTGCCCAATGCTACAATTGTGCGCACAGAATTGCGACGCCTATTTGGCTGGTTGAAAAAAAAAGGTGTTACAACAATTGTCACTGGTGAAAAAGGTGATGATACGTTAACACGTCAGGGTTTGGAAGAATATGTTTCTGATTGTGTTATTCTGCTGGATCACCGTGTTAGCGATCAGTCTTCCATAAGAAGATTACGCATTGTAAAATATCGTGGCTCAACGCACGGCACAAATGAATATCCTTTCTTAATTGATGAAGATGGATTTTCTGTTCTACCTGTCACTTCGCTTGGATTGAAACACATTTCTTCGAAAGAAAGAGTTTCCTCCGGTATTCCACGTCTTGATACAATGCTATCTGGCAAAGGATATTTTCGCGGCAGTACTGTGCTTGTTTCGGGATCTGCGGGTACCGGCAAAACAAGTCTTGCAGCACAATTTGTTGAAGCAGCTTGTAAACGCGGAGAGCGTGTTTTGTATTTTGCTTTTGAAGAATCACCAAGTCAGTTTATGCGCAATATGTCTTCCATAGGAATTCATTTAGATACCTGGGTAAAAAAAGGTTTACTCTCCTTTCACGCATCTCGCCCAACACTGCATGGTTTGGAACATCATTTAACAACTTCTATCAAATTGATTAATCAGGTTGATCCGCAAATTGTAATACTTGACCCTATTGATGCATTTGTTATTGGAGGAAATAAAACTGAAGTTAAATTTATGCTACTTCGTCTTGTAGATTTTTTAAAGATGAGAAACATTACGGCATTTTTCGCCAGTCTTTCTAATGCAGGTGCTATCCAGGAACTTACAGATATGGCAATATCATCA
>BS_KBA_SWE02_21mDRAFT_10001092_pt1 | contig 10326 bp, 5 predicted proteins | sample BalSeasSWE02_21m_FD_9196 | JGI IMG/M metagenome (IMG submission 9196)
GGTGACTATTATGACTTTATTAAAGTTTCAGAAAATAAAACCGCTATTGCCCTTGGTGATGTATCCGGTAAGGGATTACCTGCAGCAATGCTAGTGGCAAATCTACAGGCAACACTAAGGGGCCAGTTATTATTTTGCGATTGTGCAAAAGACTGTATTAAACGAGCTAATAATCTTCTCCAAAAAAGCACAGACATGTCAAAGTTCGTTACACTTTTTTTTGGAATTATTGATACTGAAAAAAACACTATCACTTATTGCAATGCAGGACATAATGTCCCGGTTTTTATTCAACAGGGGAAAAATATAAAACTAGATAAAGGTGGAATGATACTTAGCTGGAAAGAAAATTACGAGTATGATGAAGAAGAAGTATTATTTGAAAAAGGATCTACACTTGTTGTCTTCTCAGATGGTATAACAGAAGCAATGAATGAAGCAGAAGAACAATATGGTGATGAAAGATTATTTGATCTGATAGAAAAAGAATCTGCATTAGATTCCAAGCAATTAGCAACAGAAATTTTGAGCGATGTAAAAAAATTCACCGGGGATGTTTCTCAAGCGGATGACATTACTTTATTGATAATTAAGCGTTCTAAATAAAATTAGATTTAATAAAGCATTTCACAATCTAAATATGTTGATGAAGTATTAAATCTTGTAACTAAATAAAATAATTTATTCGTAATAAAAATATGATCGGTAAAACCGTATCGCATTATAAAATTCTGGAAAAACTCGGCGAGTGTTTTGGGGTATACATTCCTTCCCATCTACATTAATAGGTAAATATTGTTGTACTATTAACAATAATTTACTATTATCATACACACATTATTCGCTACATGTAATCATCTTGTTTGTAATTCTAGTTTGATTAACAAAATAGAAATCGAATATAAACTGGACGAAAAAAATTGCATAAGCTTTTTTACATAAAATATCTTCTGTTTACATTCCTAACAATACTTACTGTATCTAGTATAAATTTATTTGCACAAGCTGACAGTATAATAATTGAACACATCTCAACTGAGGAAGGGCTTTCTTATAGACAAGTTCACTGTGTTATGGTAGATAGTTACGGCTTTTTATGGGTTGGTACAAATGATGGATTAAATCGTTACGATGGCTATGAATTTGTAGTTTATAGCAATGATCCCTGGGATACAACCAGCCTCAGCAGCCCAATTATTACATTACTAACAGAGGATGAAGAAGGAAATATTTGGGTTGGCACTCCTGACGGATTAAATCTTTATCAGCGTCACTCTGATTCGTTCATTCGCTATACTCACGATCCTAAAAATGAATACAGCATTAGTGAAAATAACAATATTAAAGCATTACTAATTGATCATAATAATTCCAATTATATTTGGTTTGGGACAGATGGCGGGGGTTTGAATTTATTAGATATTGAGTTACAAAGATTCTACACCCTTAAACACAATCCTGGCAATAATAATTCACTTAGCGGAGATAAAGTAGCCTCTCTTTTTCAAGATAGTTTTGACGAATTCTGGATTGGAACGAGCGACGCAGGACTGAATAGAATAAATCTGAATTCGATCCCTGTAACGAGTGACGGGAAATATGATGTTGATAAATTCAACTCGATTGTATTTGAACAATATCTGAATGATGGGAAAGAGAGAGGTGGTTCACATTCAGCATCAGTGTATAATATTTATGAAGATAGGACAGGTACCCTATGGGTACTATTATCAGATTCTCGTGTGCTGATCTTTAACAGAGAAACAAACAAATTGATCCCCAGTCCATATCTCAACTCTTTTTTCACCGAGCACAAAGATATACACTTTCACGAAATGTTAGAAGATCATAAAGGGATATTGTGGTTTGGTGCACATAACAAAGTGTTTCAATTAAACCGCAATACTAACAAAATAAAAGAGTATACTTTAAATAAGGAAGACACTAGAAGTAGTAGTAACCAGGGATTATGTGAAGATAATGCTGGGAATATTTGGGATGCAACCTGGGATGGGATAGTTAAAATTCACAGGGACACTCCATTATTTGAGCATCACTATCACAAGGGTGATGATTCCTCTTCCCTTAGTAGTAATAAAGTATATTCAATTTTGGCAGATCATACAGGTAAAGTTTGGATTGGGACTGACAAAGGATTATCAGTAATGGTAAAGGATAAAAATGGATCTAAAAGCTTTATAAATTATTCGAAACTCCATCAAAATAATCCGGGAAGAGTAAGTTCAATATTTGCGGGAAGAGTAAGTTCAATATTTGCGGGAAGAGTAAGCTCAATATTTGAAGATCATAACGGATCGATCTGGGCCGCAGCAGAATACACGTTGATCAGAATCGACCCGAGAACGAATTCAATCATTCAATATAAGAACGATCCCGAAAATCCTAATTCGTTAAGTTTTCAGAAGAAACAAAACAATTGGGGTGCAGTGAACTTACTTTTGGATGATACCAATAATTTGTGGATTTCTGCCTATGGCGGTGGAATTTCTAAAGCTAGTTTGGAAGAACTTTACTCAACAAATGATCTTCGAGATGTTGAGTTTATTAATTATTTTAATAATCCAGATGATCCGTTCAATTCAATTAATCATTTTATTCAGGATAAATACGGCTTCTTTTGGATATGTACAGAAACGGTGGGGATGGTTATGTTCGATCCCAAATCAAATATAATTAAAAACTACAAACAGGAACACAACAATCCAAAAAGTTTGAGTATCAACAATGCAAACACAGTTCACGAGGATAAAAAAGGAAATATTTGGATTGGTACCGAGGGTGGTGGGCTGAACGAGTTCGATAGGGATACGGAATCATTCACTCATTTTGGTATAAAAGATGGTTTACCAAGTGGTATAATTAAGGGAATACTGGAGGATGATAATGGTAATCTGTGGATATCTACCAATCGTGGAATTACAAAATTTAATCCTGAAAATAAAAAGTTCAGGAACTACGATGTACAGGAAAACGAATTCTATAGTCCCTACTTTCTCGATACACTAACCGGCAAAATGTACTTCGGAGGCAGGCTTGGATTTAATGTTTTTCATCCCAACAGTATAGAAGAAAGTAGCTATGTCCCACCTGTTGTACTTACAAAATTCACCAGATATTCTGATGAGAATCTTGGAGAGCAAATCAGTGACCGCTCTATTTTAGCAAAAAAAAATATTGAGCTGAGTTATAAAGATGATATTATTTCGTTTGAGTTTGCGGCCCTAAGTTTTGATCAGAACCTAAAGTGCGAGTATGCTTACAAGCTTGAAGGATTTAACAATAACTGGATTGATGTCGGAACAAAGCGGGAAGTTACATTTACAAACCTTGATCCAGGAAATTATAATTTTAAAGTGAAAGCCTGTAATCAAGATGGTATCTGGTGTGATAATTTTGCTTCGATTCAAATTTATATTTCACCTCCATGGTGGTCAACGTGGTGGTCATATTCAATATATGCATTTTGTTTNGTAGGATTGTTGGGAGGATTAAGAAGAATGGATCTTAATCGCAGAAAAGAGAAAGAGGACAGAAGGTTACTCGAATTAGAGAACGAAAGAAAAACAAAGGAACTTGAACAAGCGCGTCACTTGCAGCTTTCAATGCTTCCTAAAGAAATACCCTGTTTACCAAACCTGGATATTGCTGTTTATATGAAAACTGCTACCGAAGTTGGCGGGGATTATTATGATTTTTACAAATCTGAAAACAATACTTTAAACATTGTTATAGGTGATGCTACCGGGCACGGGATGAATGCGGGTATGATGGTTAGCATTACAAAGGGTTATTTCAAAATTTAGCATCTTGCGCGGATCTTGAAGAAGTAGTTAACCGTTTTAATTCTTCGCTTCAATCAATGAAACTTCAGCCGATGTATATGACACTGCGTATTCTACGAATTAAAGAATCTCATCTTGAAGTAATAGGTGCAGGGATGTACCCTTTTTTAATATTTGATAAAGCAACCGGTGTCATCAGAGAAGTAGAATCAGTTGGGCCCCCACTTGGAGCTTTCCCTCAATTGCATTACACTAATAATAAATTCGAACTTTCAACAGGAGATGTAATTGTATTAATGACCGATGGATTTACCGAGAGACTTAATGAAAGGAATGAAATGTTAGGAGATGAGAAGGCTAAAGCAATTTTGGGGGAAATTGCCGGAGCATCTGCGAATGAAATTATCGAACGATTTGTTAAGGAATGTGATGAATGGGGAGGAGAGAGACCACAGGATGATGATGCAACATATGTTGTGATAAAAATAAAATAAAAGTTAATTTGCTATTATAAAAAGATAAAAGGAGATAGTAATGAATGTAAAAACTAAGGAAACTGAAAACGGATTGGTGATTAAACTCGAAGGCAAAATGATGCTTGGTTATGAGGCAAATGATTTTCACGAAGCAATTGAAAATGCTTTGGATCATAATAAAATGAAAATAGTTGTTGATTTAAGTGATGTTCAGTTTATATCAAGCTGGGGAATTGGAATATTAATGTATGGCCTTACAACAACATCTAACAAGGGAGGCAAATTTAAGCTTGCCGCCGCTTCTGAAAAAATTAATGATATCTTAAAAAAAATTAAACTAGACAATGTCTTCGAGAAATTTGCTACAGTTGAGGAAGCATTGAAGAGTTGAGTGAAATCAGTTTTTGGTGTGTAAAAGTTTTGGTCTGAAATTAAAAATGTTTACTCGGTAGTAAGAAATTCGAATAATTATTCTGAATATGATAAATAAAACAATATCACATTATAAGATCCTTGAAAAACTCGGTGGTGGGGGTATGGGTGTAGTCTATAAAGCTCAGGATATTAAACTCGACCGTACAGTTGCTCTAAAGTTTTTACCGCCGAATATGCTTGCCGATAAAGAGGCAGAACAACGATTTATATCTGAAGCCAAAGCTGCTTCATCTTTCGATCATCCAAACATCTGTACTATTTTTGAAATTGCTAAAACAGATGATGATCAATTATTCATTGTTATGGCGTGCTATGAAGGTGAAACATTAAAGAAAAAAATAGAAAAAGGATTTATCAAAACAGATGATGCGATTGATATAATTATACAAATAGCTACAGGATTACAGAAAGCACACGAAAAAGAAATCATCCACCGTGATATAAAACCAGCCAACATATTTATTACAAAAGATGGTATGGTTAAAATATTAGATTTTGGTTTGGCGAAGGTAAGTACACAAACGCAACTAACCACAATGGGAACGACTATGGGAACCGTTGCATATATGTCTCCTGAACAAACTAAAGGAGAAGAAGTTGATCATCGAACCGATATTTGGTCGCTAGGTGTAGTGTTTTATGAAATGCTGACAGGACAATTACCTTTCAAGGGAGAATATGAACAAGCAGTTATCTATTCAATATTGAATGAAGACCCTAAATTTATTGCAGAACTTAGCGGGGATATTCAACCCCAACTAACTCACATCGTTGAAAGGGCCTTAAAGAAAAATCCTAAAGAGCGTTATCAAACAACAAAGGATTTAATAGATGGACTAAAAGCATTTGATAAATCAGGCGCCTCGATAAAAGGAAAAATGATCATTTCTACGGTTGCCGTACTGCCATTTTCAAATATGAGTAACGATACAGAACAGCAATATTTTTGTGATGGAATGGCTGAAGATATCATCAACGATTTGGCTCATTTGAAAGATTTACGAGTAGTTGCACGAACTTCAAGTTTTGCTTTCAGGGATAAGAATTTGGATATTCGTGAAATCGGTAGAAAATTAGGTGCACATTCTATTTTAGAAGGCAGCGTAAGAAAAGCAGGAAATCGGTTGCGAATCACGGCGCAGTTAATAAATGTAGCAGACGGCTATCATCTCTGGTCAGAGAGATATAACCGGGAATTGGAAGATGTATTTGCGATACAGGAAGAAATTTCCAACGCTATTGTCAACGCACTAAAAATCGAATTAACCAGGGAAACTGACACTCCGGTCTTAAAGAGATATCCCAATAATTTGGAAGCTTACGATTTATATCTTAAGGGGCGCTACTTTTGGAACACTCGGCAATCCGGCGGGTTGGAAAAAGCAAGACACCACTTCGAAAAGGCAGTTAAAATTGAACCAACTTATGCACTGGCATACGCTGGTCTAGCGGATTACTATAATATCATGGGATGGTACGCATATTCTACACCGAAGGAATCACTCCCAAAAGCAAAGCAGGCAGCTCTAAAGGCACTTGAAATTAACAATAATCTTGCGGAGGCTCACTCAGCGCTGGCTTTTGCCAAATGGACTTATGATTGGGATATGGAAACCGCTGAGAAGGAATTTAAGCATGCAATTGAACTCAATCCTAACTATTCAACTGCTCATATGTGGTATTCAAATTTTTTAGTAGCGAATAGTAGGAGTGAAAAAGGTTTAGTAGAAATAGAAAAAGCTCTTACTCTTGATCCCCTCTCACATACAATTCAAGCATGTTCTGGTGGTATGTTTTACCTTGCCGGTCAATACGATCGAGCAGTCAGACAATGCACAAACACACTTGAGATGAATCCAAAGTTTTCACTGGCACGTAATATTTTGACTTTGATTTATGAACAACAATTAAATTACATTGAGGCGATAAAGGAGGGATTAAAGATCCGTAAAGATTTCGACTCACCAGAAGCTATTTCAAGTCTTGGATATGCTTATGCCAGATCTTCAAAGATAGATGAAGCTATTCAATTACTAAATGAACTAATAAAACTTTCGAAAAAAAAATATGTGTCAAGTTATCATATTGCGGTAATTTATATAGGGCTCAACAAGAAAGAAGATGCAATTGTATGGCTGGAAAAAGCTGTTGAGGAACGCAGCCCCTCGCTTGTATACCTCAAGGTGGATCCTATTTTTAATAGTCTGCAAGCAGACCCGCGCTTTATAGAAATTCTAAGAAAAATAGGTCTGGAGAAATGATCGGTAAAACAATTTCACATTACAAAATTCTGGAAAAGCTCGGCGAAGGCGGGATGGGAGTTGTATATAAAGCCGAGGACATTAAACTTGAAAGAATAGTTGCACTAAAATTTCTTCCACCACATCTATCAAATCAAGAAGAGGAAAAGAAACGATTCATTCAGGAGGCAAAAGCAGCTTCAGCGTTAGAGCATAATAATATCTGTGCTATTCACGAAATAAATGAAACAGATGACGGACAGCTATTTATAGCAATGTCATATCTTGAAGGAAAAACACTTAGAGAAAAGATAGATGCTTCACCTGTTAAAGTAGAAGAAGCATTAGGAATAGCAATACAGGCAGCAGAAGGATTAAAGCAAGCACACGAGAAAGGAATTGTACATCGGGATGTTAAGCCTGCCAATATAATGGTTACAACGAATGGTACAGTAAAGATAATGGACTTCGGATTGGCAAAGCTTGGAGGTAAGACAAAACTAACACAGATGGGGACAACACTTGGGACTTTTGCATATATGTCACCTGAGCAATCACGAGGGGAAGAGGTAGACCGGCGGACAGATATATGGTCAGTTGGAGTAGTGTTGTATGAAATGCTGACGGGACAACTACCTTTCAAGGGTGATTATGAACAGGCGGTAATATATTCTATTAAGAATGAGAACCCAGAGCCAGTTACAGCTTTGAGAAGCGGTATACCGATGGAACTGGAACGTATCACAAATAAGTTGTTGGCAAAGAATATTAATGAACGTTACCAAAGTATGACCGATGTGTTGGTAGATTTACAAATTTTGAGAAAGAAATCGACAACAGGTGAAGTTTCATCAATCCCAAGAGATATTTCACAAACAAAACGCAAGCTTCCGATGAAGTGGATAATTGTCAGTGCAGTTTTAGTAATTGCGATTCTTTCTTTTCTTATAATCAAACCTTGGGAATCATCTACACATCAGATTCGATCAATAGCAGTACTCCCTTTTTCAAATTCCAAGCCTGATATTAATACCGATTATTTTGGTTTTGCTATTGCAGATCAAATCATCGGAGACCTTTCTTATCTCAGAAACATTATTATTCGACCTTCCAGTTCAATTCGTAAATATGAAAAGCAAGTTGTTGATTCTAAAACTGCCGCTGCTGAACTAAATGTTGGTTACATTGTAGCAGGTAACTTTTTAATGGAAGGAAACACCATTCGATTGAATGTTGAACTTGTAGAGGTCAGTACAAATGAAATTAAATTTCGAGATCAAATAGAAGTAGAATTTAAGAATGCTTTTGAACTTCAGGATATTGTGGCGAAGAAAGTAGTAGAAAGTATTAATACACAATTCTCTGAGAAAGATCGAAGGAGAATCAGTAAAGACATACCCACAAACCCTTTAGCCTATGAATATTATCTGCGAGGAATTGCGTTTCCATTGACTGTTGAGGGTAACCAATTTGCCACAGAAATGCTTATGAAATCAATTGAATTAGATTCAACCTATGCACCAGCTTATTCTCAACTTGCAGCTCGTCAACATGAAATTATTTTTGGAAAGTTTGATCCTGAAAAATATAAAAGAGTAGAAAAAATATATCTAAAAGCCATTTCTCTAAATAACGAGCTTATTAGTGCACAAGCAGGTTTAGCTATGTATTATGTAGAAACTGCTAGAATTGAAAAAGCTGTAGAAATCTCCAATCGTCTGCTTGAAATAAACCCTAATAACGCAGATGCCCTTTTTTCTTTAGGATATAGTTATCGATATGCCGGTATGGACCATGAGAGTATTTTGAAAATGGAACAGGCCCTTGCAAATGATCCTCGAAATCCAAGGTTTCGATCTTTAAGTTTATCTTACTGTAATTTAGGAGAATACGAAAAAGCGCTTAAAGTTTTTGAATTACTTGAAAGTAGCGATTGGGTCTTTGGGATGAGAGGATATATATTTTCCAAGCAGGGGGAAAATGAACAAGCACTTAAGATTTATAATCAAATTATTAATAAAGATCCGGATTCGTGGTGGGCATTAAGTTCCACAACACGTAAAGCAATTATTCAAGGTGATACATTGACAGCGCGTCAATCCGAAAAAAAAAGAGAACAATTGAATATTACAGATCCAGAAATGATATACTACCTAGCCTGTGATTTTGCATTACTTGGTGATAAAAAGGGATGTCTTAAAGCTTTGCAAAAAGCTGTTGACGGAGGTTATTTTAATTATCCGGCAATGCTAATGGAACCTGATTTAGATTCCATGCGTGATGATCCGGGATTTAAGAAAGTGCTTGAAAAGGCAAAAGAAAAACACTTAGCTTTTAAGAAGAGATTTTTTTAATTGAGACAACTTATAATAAATTTAAAATAATAACATTCTTTATTTCCACAATGATAATAGAAGATAAAGTTTATGATTGGTAAGATAATATCACATTATAAGATAATAGAAAAGCTCGGTGCAGGTGGCATGGGCGTTGTCTATAAAGCTCAAGACACTAAACTCGATCGCACAGTTGCTCTAAAATTCCTTCCACCATCTTTTTCTTTTAACGACCAAGCAAAAACAAGATTCACACACGAAGCCCGGGCTGCATCTGCATTAGACCATTCTAATATATGCAATGTTCACGAGATCGGTGAGACCGAAGATGGACAATTATTTATTTCTATGGCATTATATGAAGGTGAAACTCTAAAAGCAAAAATTGCAAAAGGACCAATGAGTGTTGATGAATCAATAACAATTCTTCTTCAAATTTGTGAGGGATTGTCTAAAGCCCATCAGAACAATATTATTCACAGGGATATAAAACCTGCTAACATATTTATAACTAATGATGGTGTTGTAAAGATACTTGATTTTGGTTTAGCAAAAGTATCTGGCCAAACTCAATTAACACTAATGGGTAGCACAATTGGAACTGTTGCCTATATGTCACCCGAACAATCAAGAGGTCAAGATGTAGATCATCGAACTGATATCTGGTCATTAGGTGTTGTGCTTTATGAAATGTTGACAGGACAACTCCCTTTCAAAGGAGATTATGAACAAGCAGTAATTTATTCAATATTAAATGAGGACGCAGAACTAATAACAACAAAAAGAGCTGATATACCGCCAGAACTAGTCCGTGTTATTACAAAAGCCTTATCAAAAGATGTTGATAATCGGTATCAGGCTATAGATGAATTGCAATCAGATTTTAAGAATTTTGGTTCATCGGAATACAAATCTCAATCTTTTCGTAGTTTTAGAATCATTAAAAAACAATATAAAAGATGGCTGTATTTTGCTTTTGGAACTTTTATTTTGCTTGCTGCATTTATTTTTTACCTCACCAATCCATTTGGATCAG
>BS_KBA_SWE02_21mDRAFT_10001093_pt1 | contig 10325 bp, 10 predicted proteins | sample BalSeasSWE02_21m_FD_9196 | JGI IMG/M metagenome (IMG submission 9196)
AGAATTAGGGAAGGCATATTTGGGAGCCGATAAAGTTGATAGTGCTGTTGCTTGTTTTGAGAATGCAATTGAACTCGATCCTAAAAAGGCATCCTTATTCTTAGACCTTAGCATATATTATTCCTTTCTTGGAATGAGAGCCCGTGATAATAAAGAATTACTTAGTAAATGTGTGATGTCTGGTGATTCTGCAATCGTGAGATACATAGAGTCTAAACCTATTCAGCCAATGCTGGCATACGCACTTGGAGTAAGAGGAAAATTCAAATTCTTTTTAGGCGATCAAGAACAAGGGAAAGTATTATTTAAGGAGGCTGAGGCTTTAGACCCATATTTCTCAAAAGCTACTGGAGCTCCTGGCGCTGATCTCTTTATTCCTCCTGGAGAAATCTCGGAGAATCATAGTTATCTTATGAGGCAATTTTAGAGCCGAATCCTAATTTTAGCGGGACAAAAATTTAGAAAAAGAATGATATTAGGATAAGAAAAAACAGGATTTGCAAATAATTGAGTGTATGCAATTCCTGATAAGTACTAGTTATACAGATATTACTTTTGTTCAATCCAGGAGGAACAAATTATGAAAACAACATCTTCGCCAACAAAAATGGTAACCCTTGCACGCTGGGTAGCAAGAATTCTGGGAACACTCATTGTAGTTTTTTCTCTATCCTTCTTCATTGCGGATGTGATAGAGCATGGTGAAATGCCCAATCCCGATTTCGGTCATGGGTTAGTAATATTTCTGTTTATCATTGCGCAGATCGGTTTTCTCATTGCCTGGCGATGGGAAGGATTCGGTGGTATATTATCTGCAATTAGCATCGTCCTTATGGCAACGGTGAATGTTATTTGGGTACATGCTGCAAAAGACCCTGGCTCCGAAATTATCTTTGTGATACCAGCTTTACTTTTCATTTACTGCTGGTGGAGAACCAGAAAGCAACTAAAACAAGATGGCATGGACAGGTGATTCTGATCTAAATCTTAATTTTAAAGGAGGAAGTATGAGATTTCCACATATACTCCATGTGCCGTTTGCCGTTTTCCTGTTATTATTGTTCGCCCATCCGGTTTGGAGCCAGGAGTCAGAGCAAACTGGTACCTTTCAAATACGGGATTAGGCAGTAGAGCAATAAATACAATTATTACAAATGGAGATAATCTTTTTTTAGGGATGGATTATTATGGTGTTATTATCTCTGATGATAATGGTTTAAGCTGGACTAGGGTCAGCACAGGGATAGAGAACCAAAATGTTTATTCACTCAATGTTAAAGATTCAATTTTGTATGCTGGAGTAAATGTTGATGGTGTTTGGGCTCGCCCGCTTTCTGAAATTATAACCGGAATCAGCAAAGGCCCTATTACCGTTCCAAATTATTTTTCATTAGAGCAGAATTATCCTAATCCGTTTAATCCAAGCACAAAAATTAGATACAGTATTGCACAGCCAGGCTTAGTTACGCTAAAAATTTACGATGTACTCGGAAATGAAATAGAAAGACTCGTTAGCGAAGAGAAACCAGTTGAAACTTATGAGATAAACTGGAATGCAGCCAATCTCCCCAGCGGTGTGTATTTCTATCAATTAAAAGCAGGAGAATATACATCAGCTAAGAAGATGATTCTTTTGAAGTGATCATCAAGAAACAAATAATTTAATGCAACCTATGAGGTTCAATAAAGCAATAAAAAACCCGATTCATTTCTGAATCGGGTTTTTTAATAATCTATTTTGTTAGAACTTATCTAACAGGATATACGCTAACGTATTGTCTGTCACCGCGTTTCATTTCAAATTTTACAAATCCATCAGCAACTGCAAACAAAGTATCATCGCCGCCAATTTTTACGTTTGTTCCGGGATGAAATTTTGTTCCTCTTTGTCTAACTAAAATGTTACCGGCAAGAACATTTTCACCACCGAATCTTTTAACACCAAGACGCTGTGCATTACTGTCTCTACCGTTACGTGAAGAACCTTGACCTTTTTTATGTGCCATTATTAAATCTCCTTTTATCCTATCTGGGTAACTTCAATTCTTGTTAACTGCTGTCTGTGCCCGTTTTGTTTTCTATAGCCTTTTCTTCTTTTCTTTTTAAAGACTATAATTTTTTCATCTCTTAAGTGCGAAAGAACCTTAGCAGTTACTTTTGCTCCTTTAATAACCGGACTACCGACTTTTGTTTCTTTACCATCACTCAACAATAAAACCTGATCGAATGTAATTTCTGATTCCGGTTCCTGGTTCAAACGTGGTACGTAATATTTTGTATTTTCGGAAACTTTAAACTGTTGTCCTAAAATATCAACAACTGCAAACATTTTTTCCTCATAAATTCTAATTTGAGGGCGTAAATTTAATAAAACAAAGGTTTTATGTCAAATTTTTAGGCAGATTATTTTTTACGAAAATCAAGACTATTTCTTCAGTTTGAATGAAAAAGTACTCCCTTCATTCAACTTACTTTGTACAATAATCTTTGAATTATGAGCCTCAATGATATGTTTTACGATTGCCAGCCCTAATCCGGTACCGCCAACCGCCCTTGAACGCGCTTTATCAACGCGGTAAAATCTTTCAAAAACACGGTTTAAATCTTCTTCTGGAATCCCTATCCCAGTATCCCTAACCGCAATATTTACAAATTTTTTCTCCTCATTCAGCAAAATCTCAATGCTTCCTTCATCAGTATACTTAATTGCATTTTGTAAAAGGTTAACAAAAACTTGTCTTAGTTTTTCTTTATCACCAAAAACCTGCAAGTCTTCTTTCGCTGGATTGAAAAGTAACTTAATACTTTTCTCCTTAACCATTGGAATGAACTCGCTAAGAATATTTTGGATAAAAACATTTATATCAAAGTATCTAAAACTCATTCGCATCTCACCGGATTCAATCATTGAGATATCAATGAGATCGTTCAGTAAATTACTAAGGTTAACTGTGTGCTGATTGGCTTTCTGTAAAAAATGCTTGTTTACTTTTGGGTCATCCATCGCACCATTTAAAAGCGTTTCCAAGTAACCTTGAATTGAAAAGATTGGTGTTCTTAATTCGTGTGATACATTTGCAAGAAACTGGCTTCTCATTGTTTGCAAACGTTCAAGATATTCAATATCACTTTTTGCTTTTTCAAACATCTCTTTAATTTCATTTTCAAGTGAGGAAAGATTTTTTGATAAAACTATTTCATCAGATGATTGATATTTACTCTGTCTAATTGAAGCAATAATATTTTTTATTTCATCTATTTCTTTAATTCTTCTTCTGCCGATAAGATTAAGAATGAATATTCCAACAAGCAGTAAAAGTAAAATTAAGGGAATGCTGAGGGAAAGCTTTTCGATCAGTAAAAAGATAATAACTACAACAAGTATAAGGAAAAGTATAAACTCCCTAAAATAAACTAACGCAGAAAAGATATTGGATTTAGTTTTATTCAACACTTTTTAATCTATATCCTACACCTTTAACGGTTTCAATTAAATCGTAATGTTTGTCTAATTTTTCTCTAATTTTTCTAATGTGAACATCGACAGTTCTATCTACAACATAAACATCTGCACCCCAAACTTCTTTTAATAAAATCTCCCGGCCAAAAACTTTTCCAGGATTATTTACTAGAAAATAAAGCACTTCAAATTCTTTTCGCGGAAAATTTTTTTTTTCACCATCAATAAAAACTTCATACTTTTCTTTATTAATATTGATAGGACCGTACTTAACTTTTATCGGTCCGGATTTATTAAGGTTAGAACTTTTTGCTTTTCTAAGATTGGATTTTACGCGAGCAATTAGTTTGTTTGGTGAAATAGGTTTTTGAATATAATCGCTTGCGCCTAATTCTAATCCTTTTATCTCATCTATCTCACCGGCTTTTGCCGTAAGAAAAACGATCGGAACATTTTCAAATTCTTTTTTTTCTCTGATTAGTTTACAGGTTTCAAAACCATCAAGCTTTGGCATCATAATATCTAGCACAATTAAATCAGGTTTTTCAACAAGTTTCTGTAAAGCTTCTTCCCCATTGTACCCAACAATCACTTCAAAATTTTGCTGCTCAAGATTGTACTTTAAAAACTCAACTATATCCGGTTCATCATCAACTAAAAGAATTTTTTTCATTTCACTATAATTTTATTTCCTGCCTCTTTTCAGCAGACACATACATTGCTTCAATTATTTTCATTCGCTGCATTGCTTCTTCTCCTGGAGAAAAATTAGGATTTAAACCTTTTATTACACCAATGAAATTTTTTAATTCGTTAAGATATGATTTCTTAAATAAAACGGTCGGATTATCAATCTGAGTGGGTGTTAAATTAATGTAATCATTTTCAACCTTCTTATATAATCTGAAAGGATTTATAGAAAAACTACCCTTTGTCCCGTATACTTCAAGGAAGAAATGATCCTTTTCAACCGGAAGCGACCAGCTTACTTCCATATTTATTACTGCAGAATTTTTGCATTTGATACAGGATATCGAAGTGTCTTCTACATTTTTTGTGTAATGATGAAAATTTTGTGCTGATACGGAAGAGATCTCAGGATAATCAAGAAGCCACAATGCTAAATCCATAATATGAATTCCAAGATCAATAATTACTCCACCGCCTGATTTTTCTTTTTTTGTAAACCATTTTTCACTGCTGCTTTGTTTTCTGATCCAGCCACACTTCACATAAAATGGTTCGCCAATTTCATTTGAGTTAATAAAACTTCTTAAAAGCATTGTATCAGGCCTGTAACGAAGATTCATTCCGACCATTAATATTCTTTTGTTCTTTTTAGCAGCATCAACAATTTGTTTTGCTTCCTGATAAGTTCTTGCCATAGGTTTTTCAATAAGTACATCTTTACCTGCATTAAGACAATCAATGGCTATGTCTTTATGTGTGCTTGTTGGTGTTGCTATAATTACAGCTTCAATATCGGATTTTTCAAGCATATCATTGTAATTAGAAAATCTCTGCTTAACATTAAATTTATCCGAAATTGTTTGAAGTCTGTTTCTATTTATTTCTGTTACAGCTGTTAAATCCGCATTAGGTATTTTTCCAATATTTGGAAGATGTACTAATTGGGCAACACTGCCTAATCCAATTACTCCGATTTTTACTTTTTCCATCAGATAGAAACCTTGTGTTTAATTTTATTTGATTGAATGAATTCTTTAACTCTTTCCACTATTCCGTCAGGATCGATTCTCAATATGTTATGTAATTCTTCCTGTGTACCGTGATCAACAAATTGATCAGGTAATCCGATGAATTGCAGATCATTTTTATAATTTTTTGAAATAAAATATTCAGCTACCGCGCTGCCGAATCCACCAGGTAAATTATTTTCTTCCAGTGTAATAACTTTATGAAACCTGGCTGTAACTTTATCTAACATTTCTGTATCAAGTGGTTTAGCAAAACGCATGTTAATAACTTCACTGCTAATTCCCTGCTCTTTAAGTTTTGCCGCAGCTTTTAATGAATAATCTACCATCGAACCTAAAGCAAGCAAAACAACATCATCACCATCAATTAATTTTTCTGCTTTACCAATTTCAATTTTACTAAATCCTTCTTTAAGCTGAACACCTAAAACACTGCCTCGAGGATATCGTAAAGCAATCGGACCATTTTTATATTCAACAGCAGTGTAAAGCATATCGCGCAATTCAGCTTCATCTTTAGGAGCCATAATTACCATTCCTGGAATCATTCTAAGATATGAAATATCAAAAACCCCGTGATGCGTAGGACCATCTGCACCGACTAAGCCTGCTCTATCCATAACAAGAACTACGTGCAATTTTTGTAATGCGACATCGTGTATTATCTGATCAAATCCTCTTTGCAGGAATGTAGAATAAATTGCAATAACAGGTATAATTCCTTGTGTTGCCATTCCGGCTGCAAAAGTAATTCCGTGTTCCTCCGCAATTCCAACATCAAAATAATTTTTAGGACAGGCTTTTTGCAGATAATCCAAACCGGTTCCATCAGGCATTGCTCCGGTAATTCCAATTACTTTAGGATTATTTTTTACAATCTCAACTAAAGCTTCTCCAAATATTTTTGTATAAGACGCTGCTCCACCTGATTTTTTAATAGCCTCACCCGTAACTTTATCAAAAGGTGTAGAGGCGTGCAATCTTTGAACATGATTTTCAGCAGGCTTGTATCCTTTACCTTTTTCTGTAAGTGTGTGAATTAGAATTGGTCCCTTTAAATTTTTTATCTGTTCAAATATTTTTACAAGTTGATGAAGATTATGCCCATTAATAGGACCAAAATATCTAAAACCTAAAGCCTCAAATAACATTCCCGGAGTTACAACTGCTTTTATTCCACTCTCAAGTCGCGAAGCAATTTTTCTAAGTCTATCACCAAAGTGATCGAGTTTTCCGGTAAGATCCCAAATTTGCCCTTTAAACTTATTGTATTCAGGATGAGAAATCATTTCAGTAAAGTAATTAGAAATCTGCCAAACATTTGGTGCGATAGACATGTTATTATCATTTAAAACAACTATTAAATCAGATTTAAGAACACCGGAATTATTCATTGCTTCATACGCCATTCCGCCTGTCATTGCACCATCACCAATAATTGCGATAACTTTTCTGTTTGGTTCGTTGTTAAGATCGCGGGCTGCAGCCATACCTAGCGCCGCAGAAATTGAAGTAGTTGCATGACCTGCACCAAATGAATCATACTCACTTTCACTTCGCTTAAGAAATCCACTGATGCCGTTTAATCGTCTAATTTTCTTTAGAGCTTCTTTTCGTCCAGTTAAAATTTTGTGAGGATATGCTTGATGTCCGGTATCCCAAACAACAAGATCATATGGAGTATTAAATACTTTATGAATTGCCACCGTAAGTTCAACAGTTCCCAAGCCGCCGCCAAAGTGTCCGCCAATTTCAGATATAGTATCAACAAGATATTCACGAATATCCTTGCAAAGCCCTTTCAACTGTGTAATATCCATCTGTTTTATATCCGAGGGATAATCTACTTTTGAAAGGACAGGATATTTTACAGCTTCAGACATTAATCGTCTCCATTCTTAATCATAGTTTAATCTTCTTCTAAATTATTAATTTCGCTTAAATCTTTTTTTAGTGTGGTCACTTTAAGTTCAGCTTTTTCAAGTACTAATAAACATTCTTTGGATAATTTTACACCTTCTTCAAATAGCTGTATTGAATCTTCCAATCCGATTTCACTATTCTCTAATGAAGTTGTAATCTCTTCAAGTCTTGCTAGTTTATCCTCAAAATTATCAGATGATTTTTTCTTGCTCATTTTAATTCAATCTCTCCATCGTAAAACTTTATTGTTACAGGTTCCGTATAGTTAAAACTATTCTTGCGTAATATAAATTTTGAATTTTGCTTGATTAGTGCAAATCCTTTTTTTAATGTCTTATCAATATCGCTCGCTTCAATTGATTTACAAAGTAATACAATTCTGTTTGACGCTGCAAGAATTCTCTTCTCTATTTCTTTAACCATTTTATAAGAACTCAAATCAATCATCTGCGAATACTTTCGAATCTTTTCTAAAGGATATCTAAAAGCATAAGAAGAGATCTGATCTTCGATTTTCGATCGATAATTTTCTAAAGTTCTCTCAATTATATCACAACTTAATGAATAAGAATCTTTTATAAAACTTTTTAATTCTTCCATATCCGGAGTAGCCAATTCCATTGCAACAGAAGGCGTTGGTGCTCTAAGATCAGCAACAAAATCAGCAATCGTAAAATCAACCTCGTGCCCCACACCACTTATAATTGGAATTTTAGATTTGAAAATTGCTCTTGCAACAATCTCTTCATTAAACGCCCAGAGGTCCTCAATCGAACCACCGCCACGGGCAAGAATTATAACATCAATATCTTTTAATAGATTCAATTTGCGGATATTCTCAACAATATTTTCTGCTGCACCTGCACCTTGAACTTTAGTAGGAGCAATTAATAATTTTACTAACGGAAACCTACGTTCAGCAACAGAAATCATATCTTTAACGGCAGCACCTTCTGCCGCGGTTATCAATCCAATTTTTTTAGGAAAACTTGGAATTTCTTTTTTATACTCTTGATCAAACAATCCTTTTTCAAAAAGCTTTTTCTTTAGTCGCTCAAAGGCTGCCTGAAGTTCACCTGCTCCGGCAGGTTTCATAGAACGAACATCAATTTGATAACTGCCGCGCGGGGGATAAACCGTAATGCGTCCTGTAACAATTATTTTCATTCCATCTTCGGGAGTGAAAAAAACATAATTGTTAACACCCTTCCACATAGTACAGTTAATTACTGCGCCTTCGTCTTTAAGATTAAAATACCAATGTCCTGAGCCGTGTGCTTTGAAATTAGAAATCTCTCCTTCAATACTTATTGTCTCAAAAGTTGATTCAAGAATAAACTTTATTGATTTAGTAATATCACTTACAGAAAATATTTGATCTTTAATTTCACTCATCGATATTATTTAACACTTAGTTCGAATTTATTTTTATGTTTATCAACTTCATTATGATCTAACTCCGAGCCAAGAATGCTGTGCGAAATTAAATAAACGATGAACATTAATACTGAAGCAAAGATTATTTATTTTACTGGATTTACAGATTTCTTCATCGCAACTAATGCAATTATCCGTAACAGAACCAACCATTTTATATCTATTCTAAAATAATTATTAAAAATTTTTGTGTGGAAATTTACAAATAAATCCAGCTAAAATTTAACGCTAACACCAAACGTTGGTAAGATTGGAAACATATTATTTTGTGCTCTTCCAAGCTTTAGATCATTGGTAACATAATAATCATAATTAACAACATTTTTTCTGTTATAAACATTGATAATGTCAAGATAAAAAACCCAATCAAGGTCCCAGTAATCAGCGAGGAAATTGAATCTAAGATCAAGCCTGTGATAAGCAGGTTTTCGGGAATTAAATTTATTGTCTCCAAAATCAATATCGTAGATTACTTCACCTTCAGCATTTGGATCGTTAAAACTTTTTCGTGTTGAAATTACAGGGGTTTCTGGAATTCCATCACCATTTTGATCCTGTAAAATTATTCGTGGTTTTATACCAACTGGTTCGCTGTATGGAAATCCTGAACCATATTGCCATCTTAATCCGACATTGAACCAACTATTAAAATCATAATTTAAAATAAAATTAAAAGTATGTGTCTGATCAAAGCGGAAAGGCAACTTTTGTCCATCCTCAAATCTATTAGCATATGCAAGTGCATAGGATATCCAACCATTTAGCCTACTATTATTCATAACATTTCTTTTAGACAAGAAAAATTCAAATCCGTAAGCTTCTCCAAAGGAATTATTGACAGGAATTTGTGTTAATGAATCACCATCCACTGATACAGGTCTTGTCCAACTGTTAGGATACCGTGGATCTCTACCAGGAATTAGTTCAGTGGAAAATGCTGTTCCGGTAACTTTCTGTTGCACTATTAAATCAGTAAAATCTTTGTAGTATGATTCAAAACGTAAGCTCCATTCATTGGTTAGCCACCTCTCAATTCCTATTACATAATGAATTGCCTTCTCTGCCTGGAGAGGTTTTGTGTAAACATCAGCGAGATCAAAAAGAATATTTTGATCGCGCAGCTTTTCATAACCAGGCGACTGATAATAAATACCCCATACACCTCGTAAAGTTGTTATCTCATCAATTGCATAAGAAAAAGAGAGCCTTGGTGCTACGTAACCTTTGAATAAGAGATCGTAATAGTCAAATCTTAAACCCGGATTGATAAAAAGATTTTTTGTTACTTTAAAATTATTTTGAGCATAGGCTCTATATCGATTATAATTTTTTATATCCTTCAAATCACTAAGTGCAGCTCTAAATTGTGGGTTAGCAGCAAATATTGCTTCAAGAGCAGGATCAAGATCAAATTTGAAATCTAATGTTGTTTCCATAAAATCAACACCTGCACCCGCTTCGAAAATATTTTCTCCCCATAAGTAAGTAAACTTATCGTCTATTGTTACTTTGCGGTAATCAAAATCGCCATTGAATGCAAATCCCAACAAGTAGGGTTTTAATGTATCAGGGATTGTCTCTTTAAAATCTTCCCTGTTTAATGAGGGATCTAGAATTTCTGAATTAAAATCAGTTGTGCCATTATTTTTATACCAGGAGACTATAACTTTATTTAAATAATTTTTAGACGGAGCAAAATGCCATGCTGCAGATACGATATCATTTCTAGTTATGTTGTAAACACCAATACTATCAGGTGTGTTTCTTTCTTTTCCACTAATAACATC
>BS_KBA_SWE02_21mDRAFT_10001094_pt1 | contig 10324 bp, 8 predicted proteins | sample BalSeasSWE02_21m_FD_9196 | JGI IMG/M metagenome (IMG submission 9196)
ACCAAAGTGATGGAATTGCTTCGCAAGGAAGGGGCTGACTTGCAATATGTCGATCCCTATGCTCCTTCTTTGAGTATTGGGGGGCAGCAATATACATCTCAAGAAATAACCCCAGAGTTATTACGGAAGAGTGCTTGTGCCTTAATTTTGACGGCACATTCTGCTTTTGATTATGAGTTAATTGTGGAGCATGCTCCGGTCGTATTCGATACCAGGAATGGAACCCGTCAGGTCACGAAAAATCGAGAGCGCATTGTGTTGCTTTCGACGTAATCTGGAGTCATGCGATGTGCATGATGCCCCTGCGGTATTTAAAGAGCATATAAGTTGACAGAATACGTGTTTTTCGGTATAAGGCCCAGCTTAGGCTGGGCTTTTTTATATCCTGTGTACGGTTTGTTTCTTAAGTATTTTCCTCCCAAAGAATCATCCTCGGTCAGTAAAAATCTAATGGTAGGCTCATATGAAGTTGCTTAAGCAGTTCATCGTACGGGTAACGGGAAATTTCTTTGAAACTGTGGTGCCAAAGTTGCGGCAGCAGCGTGCGAAGAAGATCCCACCTACGCTGAAACTGGTTTCTCATAATTTGCATCCGTTAGTCTCTCCGGATTCTTCCACTCAACGCAGTGCCCATCTTGGTCATCTGGAGGCGTTGGAATCTGCCCTTCAAAAAGGAGAGCAGTGGTTGTTGAGCAAACAGGACCCGGAACGGGGCTTTTGGGTTGAGGAATTAGAAGCGGATACGACTCTGACGTCGGATTATGTCATGCTTCGTCGGTTTTTAGGTGTGGTTGATGCTGAGCGAGAACGAAAAGCTACCCGTTATCTCCTTCATACCCAACTTGATGATGGAGGGTGGCCGATTTTTTCTGGTGGACCGGCTGATATTAGTGCGACCGTGAAGGCCTATTTTGCCTTGAAATTGGCAGGGGTGTCCTCTGATGAACCGGCCATGCAGCGTGCCAAGGATCTTGTTCTCACGAAAGGTGGGGTGGTTCAAGCCAATGTCTTTACAAAAAGTACCTTGGCCTTGTTTGGCCAATATGATTGGCGTGGGATCCCATGCATGCCACCGGAAATATTTCTCGCACCTCAATGGTTTTATTTTAATTTGTATGCTGTATCTTATTGGTCTCGTGTTGTCATTATCCCTCTCTTAATCATTTTCGCGCATCGTCCTCTTTGCTCTATTTCTAAGGAGCAGGGTATTGCAGAACTCTTTCTGGAGCCTCTGGAAACGGTAAAATTTTCTGAGGTGCCGCCATTGCATCGCGATTCCACATTCCTCAGTTGGCGAAATTTTTTCGTATGGGTCGATGGCCTTCTTCGTCTTTATGAATCCTATCCAATTAAATCGCTGAGGAAGAAAGCCTTGAAAGAGGCTGAACGCTGGATGATTGAACGTATGGATGGCGAGGGTGGACTTGGAGCCATTTATCCGGCTATGGCGTATTCGATTTTTGCGCTCAGAGCCTTAGGGTATTCGACGGATCATCCATTGATTCAAAAAGCCTTAGGTGAAATTGAGGCCCTCGAAATCTATTCCAATTCTGGGAATACGGCGACGGCCAGCATGCTGCATTTGCAGCCTTGTCATTCTCCCGTGTGGGATACTGCCTTAACCATGAACGCATTGGTGGAAGGTAGGATTGCGGTGGATCATCCCGCCTTGCATCGTGCGGATACCTGGTTGCGGGCACGACAGTCACAAAAGGTTGGTGATTGGGTTGTGTCGGCTCCTGAGGCCAAACCTGGGGGATGGAGCTTTCAATATGAAAATGACTGGTATCCAGATGTAGACGATACCGCCGCCGTCATCACTGCCATGGCTAAAATTCATCAAGCAGAATCACCAGATTTTGATGAGGTCCTTCAGCGAGGATTTCATTGGGTATTGGCCATGCAGGGGTCCGATGGGGGCTGGGGTGCTTACGATAAGGATAATAATAAGCTCATTTTCAATAAAATCCCGTTTGCCGATCATCAGGCTCTGTTAGATCCCAGTACTGCCGATTTAACCGGTCGCTGTTTGGAAATGTTAGGTACCTTGGGATATGACCAGTCAAATAAGGCTGTAGGACCTGCCCTCGAATTTTTACGCATGGAGCAAGAACCCAATGGCAGTTGGTACGGGCGATGGGGGGTTAATTATATTTATGGGACGTGGTGCGTGCTTTCGGGCCTGAGGGCAATTGGCATAGATATGACAGCCCCCTGGGTTCAAAATGCCGTGACCTGGTTGGAATTGGTCCAGAATTCCGATGGTGGTTGGGGGGAATCCTGTGAGTCGTATGCGGATATTGAATCAGCGGGACAGGGGGAAAGTGCTGCCTCTCAAACGGCATGGGCGATTATGGCTTTGCTTCAGGCTGGGGCCTCGGATTCCTTGAGTGTCGTTCGCGGGGTGAATTGGCTGATTCGCCATCAACGCGAAGATGGCGTCTGGGACGAACCGTTCCACACAGGGACAGGATTCCCACGGGTTTTTTATTTGCGGTATCATGGCTACTTTAAATACTTCCCCACTTGGGCCTTGGGTATGTACCGGAATGTCAAAATGACCGGAGAAGCCAAAGCCGATCAGTTGCGCAAGGCAGCTCAAGCTTCACGACGGCAACGGAAATTGGGATAAGTCTTTCCAAAAATTGACTCTGTCTTGTTTGAAAAATAATGGCAGGAGCCGGTTCTGACTAGAATTGCGATAGTGACGGCAACCAGAATAGAATTTCATGCCGTTGCTCGAGCCCTTCGATTTCCTCATCCAGTTTCCCACCATGGTCATCGGGCGTTAGCGAGCAACGGGCACGGACTGAATATTATCCTTATTCAGTCTGGTATAGGCCCTGACAAGGCTCGCATAGGTGTGCAGCAACTTCTCGCCGGTGCATCATGGGATGTGATGATCTCCACCGGTTTTGCCGGGGATCTTGATGCGAGTCCTATCGGGTCGGTGCTCATTGGGCATGAAGTCTTTTGGGAGACGGCCACTACATCCCATGTCCCTTCCACCTCACCACGAATCCTTTGTCATGCTGATTGGGTTAAAACCGCTTTGAGTATTAACTGGATGGGACAAGGGCCTCTACGAACCGGAAAGTTTGTGAGCGTGGATCGTGTACTCACCCATTCCAGTGATAAACATAAATTACGTGCGAGCACTGGAGCGGTGGGGGTCGATATGGAAAGTGCGGCTATTGGGGAAGTTGCTCAAGGGTATGGTCTACCATTTCTGATTGTTCGGACGATTTCTGATAGCGTCAACGAGGATTTGCCGGTAGACTTTAATCTCTTTCTTAAGCCATCCGGATGGATGCCTGGAGTGATGTACATCATGCTGACCCCGAGGTCTTGGAAAGGCTTTCTTGATCTGTTTCGACATTCAAAGCAAGCGTCGCGGCAACTCACCAAATTTTTTGAGGGATTTTTCTCTGCTGTCTCAGCGAGGCAAGTATCGCCAAGTCCTTTAGTTGGTAAGACATAACCTATGAATCTGATTCAAGGCATTGGGGCACGAGTTATTGCACAGATTGAAGAAATGGGCGCCATGCTTCTATTCCTGTTGCGATCATTTGGATGGTTATTTCGTCCGCCATTTCGGTTATTTCAAATCACCAAACAAATGCATTTTATTGGATTTAAGTCCGTATTTGTTGTGATTTTAACGGCGCTCTTTACGGGGATGGTCTTGGCTCTTCAAGGGTATTATTCCTTGAGGAAATTTGGATCAGAAGGACTTTTAGGTTCTGCGGTGGCGTTGAGTATGATTCGCGAACTCGGTCCTGTGCTGGCTTCNCTGATGGTGACCGCGCGTGCTGGATCAGCGATGACTGCGGAAATTGGCATTATGCGAATTACCGAACAAATCGATGCATTGGAAACGATGGCTATCAATTCCCTTCAGTATTTAATTACTCCCAAAATGGTGGCCGCACTGATTTCTGTCCCACTCTTGGTCGCTCTCTTTGATGTGGTCGGAATTGGGGGAGGCTATGTTGTTGGCGTGAAGTTATTGGGAGTCAGCGGGGGGTCATATTGGAGTTCGATTGAGTCTGCGGTGGAATGGAAGGATGTCTATGGTGGAATGTTGAAGTCGGTAAGTTTCGGCCTCATCATCAGTTGGGTCTGTTGTTATAAGGGCTATTATACGAAAATGAGCGCTGAGGGATTAGGCAAAGCCACAACGGAGTCCGTCGTGTTGGCATCGGTCCTCATTTTAGTCTGGGATTATTTTTTAACATCGATCCTTTTGTAAGAAGAAACATGGCTGCAACGGAGGCATCAATAAGTATTCAGTTGAAAGGGGTGGAAAAGACGCTGGGAGGGCAGCCTGTGCTCAGAGGTGTGGATTTGGCTATCCCGAAAGGTGACCTCACCACAATCATTGGTCCAAGTGGTGAAGGAAAAAGTGTGCTGCTAAAGCATATGATTGGGTTAATGAAACCGGACCGAGGTCAGGTGTTGGTTGACGGTGTGAATATTGCGCAAATCCATGATCGGGAATTAAATGAGATTCGCAAGAAATTTTCGATGTTGTTTCAGTCGGCTGCGTTGTTCGATTCCATGAATGTCTTTGATAATGTCGCTTTTCCTCTGAGAGAGAAGCGCTTGATTGCTGAGTCCGATATCCAGCGCAATGTGCCGGAAATGTTAGAGCGCGTGGGATTGGGCAAAATGGGGCATAAGTTCCCTGCGGAGCTGAGTGGTGGGATGAAGAAACGAACGGGGTTAGCCCGAGCGTTGGTGATGGGGCCTGAAATTATCTTATTTGATGAGCCGACAACGGGTTTAGACCCTTTGATGGCCCATGCCATTCATGACCTGATTCTCTCCATGCATAAAACATTTGGGTTCACAGGAGTCATGGTTAGCCATGAAATCCCAGAAATTTTCCCTATCTCTGATTGGGTCGCCATGCTAAAGAATGGTAAGATTTTGGCGATGGAGCGTTCCGCCGATTTTCAACGGTTGGCAGATCCTTACGTGCAGGAGTTTATTTCAGTTCCCCATGCCGCAGGGGCGACGTCATAACCGCGTCGCGCTGAAGCAATGCGGTTTCATCATTTGACATGTCTCACAAGGAGGATGGCATGAGCCAGCAATTTTCTTATCAGGGGATGTCTTAAATGGAGCGCGGAAAACTTGAATTTGTCGTTGGGGTGTTTGTGTTGGTCGGGATTCTCTGTATGGGGTATCTTGCCATTAAATTAGGGAAGCTGGAGTTAGTGGGGGGCGATTACTATGAACTCAAGGCTGATTTCTCTTCGACTTCGGGATTGAAGCAAGGGGCATCGGTTGAAATCGCCGGCGTCGAAGTTGGCCGAGTGAAAACGATCGCACTCATCGAGGATCAAGCTCAAGTGGTTTTAGCCATCCAAGATGGCATTCCAGTTTACAATGATGCCATTGCTTCGATCAAAACTCGTGGGATTATTGGAGAAAAGTTCATGGGACTTTCTCCGGGAGGGTCTGGGGAGATCTTGTCCAATGGAGGAACGATTGTTGATACGGAATCTGGGATAGATTTAGAACAGGTCATTAGTCAATTTATTCATGGCAATGTGGAATAATTATTCTCATTGATGACAAGTGGAGGAGTTATGCTAAGGATCTGGGTCGTGTTGTCTAAAATAATCAAAGGGCCTGGTCGTCTGCCGAGTCCGTCGATCCGGAGGTCTTCGTGCCCTCAATGCATGGTGGTCTTGGTTGGGGTTGTTTTCTTGCTCGCGTCGTATTCTGTGGCATGGAGCGCGGGTGCACCAACCCAAGCCGTCAAAGAGACGATTAACCAGGTGTTGTCGGTTCTTGCAGATGAAGCATTGAAAGATCCAACACGAGCAACCGAACGACAGGAGAAATTAGAAGCTATTATCGGACAGCGATTTGATTATGAAGAAATGGCCAAGCGAGCCCTCGCTGCAGAATGGAAAAAGCTTAGCGCTGAGAAGCAACAAGAATTTGTAGAATTATTTCAGCAGTTTTTAGCCAAATCCTATGCCGGGAATATTGATGGATATTCCGGAGAAAAAGTGGAGTATTTGAATGAACGGCTGAAGGGAGACTTTGCGGAAGTCCAAACAAAAGTCGTGTCGCCGAAAGTGCAAATTCCCCTGGATTATCGTCTCCTCAAAAAAGAAGACAAGTGGGGAGTGTATGATGTCATCATTGATGGGGTGAGTTTGACAAAAAATTATCGAGGTCAATTCTCGCGCATCATCAAATCCTCGTCCTTTGAGGACCTACTCGATAAACTTCGTTCAAAGACTGATCTGGCGGCCTCGTCCTAGGGAGCCAGTTTCATGATGCCTTCCCGTGTGTCGTGCCTGGCGGCAATGGTCTGCCTGGCTTTAACGGGAGGTATCATTCCCTCCTCCGTTTGTGCCGAACAATCATTTTTTGCTGTTCCAGCTATTTCGACTTCCAAGAACGACGGGCAGGATTTTGGGATTATCGTTCCCGTGTTGGACTCAGATGAGGAGGGTAATCTTCGGTCTCTCCTGGCTCCTATGCTGGTCCATAACTCATTTTTGGGGGTGAGAGGGACGGTGAACTATTTCCGGTACTGGTCGGGAGGCAGGCAATTAGAGATGGTCGGTTCTTACACGGATGAGATAGAGCGGAAATTGAAATTTCGATACCAGGATCCGGGGTTTATTGAAGGGCTGTTCTTTGTGGACATCGGAGCTCAATTTTTCAAAAACGCCACGAAGCGGTATTTTGGGTTAGGACAAACAACCCCGGAGGACCATGAAACCAACTATACGGGTCGTGAAATTGAAGTGCATTGGAATTTTGGGATTCATCTGAACGATGTGACCCGGTTGTCGGTCAATCAGCGATTTCGTGATGTGGAGATCCAAAGGGGAGGGGTCGAGGATGAACCCTTTTCCAAAAATCGTTTTCCCGACGATCCAGGAATGGATGGGGCGACCATTCTCGCACATCGTTTGGTGTTCCAGTATGATTCCCGTGATAATCTCGAGAGTCCAACCGCCGGGACTCGATTCGAAGCTTTTGCAGAATTAGCCCAGAACTTTGACCGTCGGAATATTGATGATCAATTGTATTTTCGGTATGGGTTTGATGCCAGGAAACTGTTTCCGAGCCCGTCCAAACGGTATATTTTTGTGGCGCGGGCCATGTTGCAATTAAGTTTTGGCGATGGGATTCCGTTTTATGAGCAAAGTTCGTTGGGTGGTGAGAACAATCTTCGAGGATTTGGAAGAGATCGATTTATTGATAAACATATGGTGGCTGTGAATATNGAGGAGCGCATGCATTTGATGGCCCTGAAAATANTCAATGTGACCATTGAATTGGAAATGGTCCCATTTGTAGATATGGGACGGACCTACAAGGATTTTGAGTACCGCCAATTTAACGAATGGGAAGTGACTCCTGGTGTGGGGTTTCGCGGGATTGTGCGGCCAAATTTAGTCAGCCGGGTAGATTGGGGATATAGCAGGGAAGGCGGAGCAGTTTTCGCTGGGTTAAGTTATCCCTTTTGAACGAATCCTCATGATACATCTCAGAAGTGTAGGTGGATGGATTGTGGTGCTTTTTTCTTCTCTTGTGTGGGCAGGAGGTGAAGGGGTTACTGACGATGAAACTCCCTTGGCGCTAGAAGAAGAGCTTCAAGTTTTGGTGTCCTCCGGTGCAGATCAATCTGACGATCCTGCTCAATTGTTTCATTTAGCCAGTATGTATTTAGATTTAGGTTATGGTGGGTACGTCGATCCGGCGAAAAAGTTGGCGTCTTTTCAAGAGGGAGCCCGCATCGCCCTAAAAGCTTTGGAGCAAGAAGAAACTTCAGCAGATGCTCATTTCCTGTATGCTGCCAATCTTGGTCAGGCAGTCCAGTTGCAAGGCTTGGTCGCAACGGCACTTAACCTACAGACGTTAAAAACCCATGTGACTCGAGTCTTGGAACTTGATGAGAAACATGCCCCTGCTCATCATATGTTAGGGCTTATGTATGAGGAATTACCCTGGTTTTTAGGAGGCGATCAAGAGGCTGCAGGTGAGCACCTCCTAAAAGCCATCTCTCTTGATGATCACTATGCTCCTGCCCGATTGGATCTTGGAAAGTGGTATTTGAAACATGGGCGTTCTCAGGAGGCGGCAAAGGAATTCATCAAAGTACTTGAAATGCCTCCCCTCAAGAAGCGATGGATTTGGGAACGTATTCATCGACCACAAGCGCAAATTTTGTTGAGACAGATAGGTGTTGCTGAATCCCCTGGCCCTCCCGGGTGAAGAAAAATTCAGATGATAGACCAGATAGAGTCTTTCCCAATTCGTAAAGGTAGAAGAGTCGTGGAGCACCTTACCTAGAAAGCAAGCGTAGTTCGTAGGTAGGGGAATAATGCTGACATCGTTGAGAATATCTTTAGGCTTGTGGCCTGAATCACAGATCGTGGAATAGTTATGGCCCCTTCATCATCCGATTGGTTATCCAGAGTACTTGGTCGAGTTGCGGACTTTGTGAAGCACAAGGCCTGGTGGGTTTTGGCTTTGGCAACTTTTGCGACGGCCATTTCTCTTTCCTATGCCTTCATGTATCTGGGTATCAATACGAACACGACCGAAATGCTTGCGGCCGATGTCCCTTTTCAAGAGGTGCGGGAACATTACAAAAAGACTTTTCCGCAGAATGCGGATTCGATCCTTCTGGTCGTGGAGGCGAATACCCCAGAGATGGCGTATGCAGCCGTCAAGACTCTCGATGGCAGATTAAGAAAGGAGCCAGAGCACATCAAGTCGGTCTACACGCCATTCGGAGGATCGTTTTTCGAAAACAATGCCCTTCTGTACCTTGATCTTCAGGAGCTCCAGCAGCTGGCAGAATCAGTCGCTGAATCGAAACCCTTCATTGACGAATTGATGCGAAATAGGAATCTCCATGGTCTGTTCACCATGTTGAGTGAGAGTTACCATACAACGCATTGGGTGAATGAATCTCTCCTCGACTCACTTTTTAGGAGAATGGCAGAAGGTATGCAGTCCAGCTTAGCTGGCTTGGATTATGTCCTTGCCTGGCACTCCGTTATTTTGAAGCAGGACCTCAAAGATTCCCAGACACGGAGATTCATACTTGTGCAGCCCCAACTGGATTATCAAAAATTACTTCCAGCTGAAACAGCACTTCAGGCCATTCGCCGGATCATCCAAGAGTCGGCGGTGCTCACCATTCCCGGAGTTCGGGTCCGTGTGACTGGTGAAGTGGCGCTAGCACATGAAGAGCTTCAAGTAGTCAGCCAGCTTGCAGGGATTGCCTCGATCCTAGCGCTTGCCATGGTCTGCTTCATTCTGACGCTCGCCTTTCACTCATGGCGTTTGATGGTCGTCACCTTACTCACCTTACTTGTGGGGCTCTCGTTGAGCGCAGGTTTTGCCACGGTGGCGGTGGGGCAACTCAATATTCTGTCCTTAGCATTTGCGGTGCTCTTTATCGGGCTTGCGGTCGACTATGCGATCCATCTGTGCCTCCGGTATCAGGAACTTCTTGGATTGGGGAACGAGCCTTTTCCGGCAATAAGAACGAGCCTACAGGAAGTTGGCCCTGCGTTACTGTTGTGTGCTGTGACCACTGGGCTTGGTTTCTACACCTTTGTCCCTACAACTTACGCTGGGATGTCAGAGTTGGGTTTGATTTCGGGGACGAGTATGTTCATCGGGCTTGTAGTGTCACTCACGGTATTGCCAGCAATTTTATTGGTGTTCCCACTCTCGAAAAAGGATTATCGGCTCCCTCCTTCAGACCAGGGATTGAAAGTTGTTTATCAATTCCCCATCCATCATGGAAAGGCTATTCGGTGGGGCACAGTGGTTATTTTCCTTGCCGCTTCGCTCCTACTCCCTCAGGCCTCCTTCGATTGGAATCCTCACAATTTACGGGATCCGCATGTTGAATCAGTTCAAACGTTGGATGATCTTCTCGAAGACAAAAACGGAGCAACCTGGAGTCTTACCCTTTTGCCTGCTGAGGACAAGGTTGCCGACTATGTCTCTAGGCTTGGAGCTCTGGAATCGGTTGATAAAATTTTGACGATTCATGATTTCATTCCCAATCAGGGAATCGAAAAGTTGGCAATGCTTGGGAAGATTGCTGATGTGGTGTTTCCTCGCAGATCCGATTCCGGGGTCCCGCCTTCTTCTCGAGACCAGGATTCCTCCATAACAGCAATACGATCTTTTCTGACTCTACTGGACGATTATATTCAAAAGGCAGAGTTGAGCCAGGATGATCATCCTGCCGTCCGACTGAGAGCCGTGATGAGAGACCTGATCGTGAGGTTCGATAATAGTGATCAGGATTCGCAAAGGG